>ERZ791802.7-NODE-7-length-289886-cov-50.182682_pt1 | contig 289886 bp, 260 predicted proteins | sample MGYA00510308_ERZ791802 | MGnify/ENA primary metagenome ERZ791802 (study PRJEB30046, sample SAMN00792028) | human gut metagenome | study: EMG produced TPA metagenomics assembly of the A metagenome-wide association study of gut microbiota in type 2...
CCGCCCGCCATCGAGCAGAGTTTTACACCTAATTGGGGATAAAACAGCTCATGGCGGGCGGCGGCGTCGCTTTGATCGGCGGCACCCTTGTTCCCCTGCTTTCTCAACTTTTTGGATAATGCCTAAAACAAATACCACCCGCCGCGCCCTCTCGGAAACGGGAGGGCGCGGGAAAGGAGGGATTAACTTTTGATATGGCAGATGATTGAAGATTGGTTTCGCGGCATTTTGACAGACGGGATTTTATCGAACCTTTCCGGCTTGTTTGACAGCGTAAATACAGAGGTTGGAGAAATCGCAACACAAGTCGGCACGACCCCCGCCGGGTGGAACGCGGGCATATTCAACATGATACGCAGCCTTTCGGAAAACGTCATTGTACCGATTGCGGGCGTTATCATTACCTTTGTCATGTGTTATGAACTAATCCAGCTTGTAATTGAAAAAAACAATCTGCACGATCTCGACACTTGGATTTTCTTCAAATGGATTTTTAAGACCTTTGTTGCGGTGCTGCTGGTAACAAACACTTGGAACATCGTCATGGGAGTTTTCGACGTTACGCAGAGCGTCGTCAATCAGAGCGCGGGGGTTATCATATCCGATACAAGCATAGACGTTACCACCGTCATTACCGACATTGAAGCAAAACTCGACGCTATGAGCGTGGGCGGTCTTTTGGGGTTATGGTTTCAATCCCTCTTTGTAGGGCTTACCATGAAAGCCCTGTCAATCTGCATTATGCTTGTGGTGTATGGGCGCATGATTGAAATATATCTTGTAACGAGCGTTGCCCCTATCCCTATGGCAACAATGGTAAATCACGAATGGGGCAGCATGGGACAGAATTACTTAAAATCTTTGCTTGCGCTTGGTTTTCAGGCGTTTCTGATCTTGGTGTGTGTCGGCATTTATGCGGTGTTGATACAAACAATCGCAGCGACCGACGACATTTCCGGCGCGATCTGGGCTTGCATGGGCTATACCGTCCTCTTGTGCTTTACGCTTTTCAAAACGGGAAGCCTTGCAAAGAGCGTCTTTTCGGCACATTAAGGGGGTGAGTTATGATTTGAAAATCGGTTTAATCGACGTTGACAGCCATAATTTCCCCAACCTCTGCTTGATGAAGCTATCCGCGTATCATAAAGCAAAGGGGCATACGGTGGAATGGTGGAACGCAAAGGGGCGGTACGACCTTGTATATAAAAGCCGCGTCTTTACGGACACCTATTCCAAAGACACGATAACCGTTACCAACGCGGAACAAGTTATTTTCGGCGGTACGGGCTACGACACGAAAAACCGCTTGCCGCCGGAAGTGGAACACAGTTACCCGGATTATTCTATCTACCCGCAGTTTTTCGGGATTGCCTACGGCTTTTTAAGCCGGGGTTGTCCGAGAAATTGCGGGTTTTGCATTGTCAGCAGTAAAGAGGGACGCAAAAGTGTTAAGGTTGCGGATTTGTCCGAGTTTTGGAAATGGCAGCCGGAAATAAAAATCATGGACGCTAATCTGCTTGCCTGTCCCGACCATGAAAATCTCATTGAGCAGCTTATACGAAGCCGCGCATGGGTGGATTTTTCGCAAGGGCTGGATATTCGCCTTGTGAACAGGGATAATGTCAGCCTGTTAAATCGGGTACGGATAAAAGCGGTACATTTTGCATGGGATAATCCCGACGAGGACTTAACCGGGTATTTCCAACGTTTTTTGGATTTGACCGCCATTAAGAGCAGCCGCCAGCGGCGCGTGTATGTTCTTACCAACTACGGCAGCACTCACGAACAGGATTTATACCGCGTGAACACCTTGCGGGCTATGGGCTTTGACCCGTATGTGATGATTTACGAGCGTCCAACCGCCCCGCCTGTTACCCGCCATTTGCAACGGTGGGTAAATAACAAACGGCTTTTCTATGCTGTCCCCCGTTTTGAAGATTACATTCCGGGCAGAAAGGAGGTTTGAAATGGCGTATGTAACCGTCCCAAAGGACTTAACAAAAATCAAAAGCAAGGTAATGTTCAACCTTACGAAACGACAGCTAATTTGTTTCAGCGCGGCGGTAGCAATCGGACTGCCGCTGTTCTTTTTGGTAAAAGACAGCGTTGGAACAACCACAGCGGCATTGTGCATGGTGCTTGCCATGCTGCCTATGTTTTTGCTTGCCATGTACGAGAAAAACGGGCAACCGCTGGAAGTGATTATTCGGCAATTTGTGGAAGTGAAGTTTCTTCGCCCCAAAGAGCGACCTTATCAGACCAACAATTTTTATGCCGCCCTTGCGCGGCAAGAGCAATTAGATAAGGAGGTACGGGCGATTGTCAAAGGAAAAGAAAAACACCCAAAACGAAAAGCGTAAACTTTCCCGACAGGAAAGAAAACAGATAGATACCCTTATCCGACAGGCAAAGGGCGACGGGAAGCCCCATACGGCGCAGGACAGCATACCGTTTGAGCGAATGTATAAGGACGGGATTTGCCGCCTTGCAAACGGGCGGTATTCCAAGTGCATTGAGTTTGAGGACATCAACTATCAGCTTGCGCAGCCGGACGACAAAACCGCCATTTTTGAAGCCCTTTGCGATATGTATAACTCGTTCGACGCTTCTATCAGCGTGCAGCTTTCCCTAATCAGCCGCCATGCGAACAAGGACGATTTCAAGAACAGTATCACGATTGCGCCGCAGAATGATGACTTCGACAGTATCAGAGCAGAATACACCGAAATGCTTAGGACGCAGCTTGAACGCGGAAACAACGGGCTTATCAAGACCAAGTTTCTCACCTTTACCGTTGAAGCAAAGGACATTAGATCGGCGCGGGCGCGTCTTGCCCGCATTGAAACGGACACCCTCAACCATTTTAAGGTGATCGGCGCGGCGGCGCGGGTATTGGACGGGAAACAGCGTCTTGAAGTGCTGCATGGGATTTTCCACCCGGACGGGGAACGCTTTAACTTTGCGTGGGAATGGCTACCCGCAAGCGGTCTTTCTGTCAAAGACTTTATCGCGCCGTCCTCTTTCCGATTTGGCGACGGGCGAATGTTTCAAATGGGCGGCAAGTTTGGCGTAGTTTCCTTTTTGCAGATCGTCGCGCCGGAACTCTCCGACCGTATGCTTGCCGACTTCATGGACGCGGAAAACGGGATTATCGTCAATCTGCACATTCAGAGTATCGACCACAACGAAGCAATCAAGACGATTAAGCGCAAGATTACCGACCTTGACCGTATGAAAATCGAGGAACAGAAAAAAGCAATCCGCAGCGGCTACGACATGGATATTATTCCGTCCGACCTTGCCACCTACGGCGGGGAAGCAAAAAACCTACTCCGCGATTTGCAGAGCCGCAACGAAAGAATGTTTCTGCTTACGCTGCTTGTCTTAAACCTTGCAGATACCAAGCAGAAATTGGATAACGAAGTATTTGGAGCGGCGGCAATCGCGCAGAAATACAACTGCATTTTGACCCGCCTTGACTACCGGCAGGAACAGGGGCTTATGTCCTCTATCCCGTTGGGGGAAAACCTTATCCATATCCAGCGCGGCTTGACGACCAGCAGCACCGCCGTTTTCGTTCCCTTTACGGTGCAAGAGCTGTTCCAAAGCGGCGAAGCATTGTATTACGGCTTAAACGCCCTTTCCAACAACATGATTTTGTGCGACCGAAAGAAGCTGAAAAATCCCAACGGCTTGATACTCGGCACACCGGGCAGCGGCAAAAGTTTTTCTGCAAAACGCGAAATCACAAACGCTTTTCTTATCACGTCCGACGACATTATCATTTGCGACCCCGAAGCCGAATATTACCCCCTTGTCGGACGTTTGAAAGGACAGGTTATCAAGGTTTCGCAGAACAGCACGCAGTACATTAACCCTATGGATATTAACCTCAATTACAGCGAGGGCGACACGCCCATAGCCTTAAAGAGCGATTTTATCCTTTCCTTTTGTGAGTTGATTATGGGAGGTAAAAACGGGCTGGAAGCTGTCGAAAAGACCTTGATTGACCGCGCTGTTATCAGCGTGTACCGCAACTACCTTGCCGACCCGAAGCCGGAGAATATGCCGATTTTGGGCGACCTCTACGACGAGATCAAGAAGCAGCCGGAAAAGGAAGCGCAGCGTATCGCGGCGGCATTGGAACTCTATGTAAACGGCAGCTTGAACATTTTTAACCACAGGACAAACGTTGACATTCATAATCGCCTTGTCTGCTTTGATATTAAGGAACTCGGTACGCAGCTTAAAAAAGTCGGTATGCTTATCGTCCAAGACCAAGTATGGAACAGAGTAACGGTAAACCGCAGCGAGGGCAAGGCGACGCGGTATTACATCGACGAATTTCATTTACTCTTGAAAGAGGAACAGACCGCAGCATACAGCGTCGAGATTTGGAAGCGTTTTAGGAAGTGGGGCGGTATTCCGACAGGTATCACGCAGAACGTCAAAGACCTTTTGACGAGCAGAGAAGTTTCAAACGTTTTTGAAAACAGCGATTTTGTCTATATGCTCAACCAAGCACAGGGCGACAGGGAAATCCTTGCAAAGCAGCTTAACATTTCGCAGCAGCAAATGACCTATGTAACCCATTCCGACGCGGGCGAGGGGCTTATTTTCTACGGCAACGTGATTTTGCCCTTTATTGACCGTTTCCCGCAGGATACGGAACTGTACCGCGTCATGACGACCAAACCCGGCGAGGTGTCGGCATGAGGATAGAAACGGACAAAATCTATTGCGGCGACAGCTTGCAGGTGCTTCAAACCTTGCCGGAAAACGCAGTTGATTGTTGCGTAACGTCCCCGCCCTACTATGCCTTGCGGGACTATGGCGCAGACGGGCAGATCGGACGGGAAGCAACGCCGGAAGAATATGTTTCCCGCATTACGGCGGTATTCCATGAGGTAAAGCGGGTGCTTACGCCGGAGGGGACTTGTTGGCTGAATATCGCGGACACTTATTGCGGCACAGGCAGCAAAGCCGACCACCAAGACCCCAAATATCCCAAAGGCAGGAACGGGCAGCAAGTGGCGTTCAACCACCGCGCCCCCGGCTGTAAGCCCAAAGATTTAATCGGTATTCCGTGGCTTGTAGCCCTTGCCTTGCGGGGCGACGGTTGGTATTTGCGCAGTTCTATCATTTGGCACAAAACAAACCCCATGCCAGAAAGCACGCGGGACAGGCCGACCCGCTGCTATGAATATGTGTTTCTGCTTACCAAGTCAAAGAAGTATTACTACAATTGGCAAGCAGTAGCCGAGCCGATAGCCCCCACAACGGCGGGGCGGCTGAAAAGCGGAGTTAGCAAAGGAAACAAGTATAACGTTACTGTTCCGGGGCAAAACCAGCCGCAGAAAATCAACCGCCCCCGCGAAAAGGGCGCATACGCCGACGAGTTGATTTGTCCCGTCCGCAGCCGTCGCAACGTTTGGCAGATCAACAATGTCGCGTATCATGGCGGGCATTTCGCAGCATACCCGCCCAAACTTGCGGAAACGTGCATTTTGGCGGGCTGTCCCGTGGGCGGGATTGTCCTTGATCCGTTTTTAGGCAGCGGCACCACCGCAGCGGCGGCAAAGCACCTTTCCCGCCGCTATATCGGCATTGAGTTAAACCCCGACTATTGCACCCTTGCAAAACAGCGGATTGGAGGTGATGAAGATTGAGCAAGGAATGGAAAGCCCCCGACAAGGTAACGCAGAAAATGACCCGCGACGGGGCGGTTGCGGAAAACCTCACGACGGGCGAAACAACGAGTATCAGCGAAAGGCCGCAGGAGGAAAACTATTCCCAAGCCCCTACCGCAGCGGCAGAAAAGGCTGTTGACCGTATCGGCGCAGAGGTTGAACGGCAAGCGGCAAAGGGCGCAGGGAAAAAAGCCCTTGACGCGGCGCAGCTAAAAACCCATACTTCCCGCTTGCAGTTTTCCGAAGCGGAACGGGCAACGCCGGAATTGCAGAAATCTATCCGTAAATCCGAGAAAGCGGCAGACCGTTTAGACGCAGCGCGGGCGGCTATCCCCAAGCAGACCAAAATCAAGAAAGAGCGCGTTTTTGACGAAGCGAAAGGCAAGGCAAAGACGCGCCTTTCCTTTGAAAAGACGGATAAGCCCCCAAACGGCAAGTTGCGGCATAACCCCTTGTCCCGTCCGGCGCAGGAGTTGAACAGCACCGTACATGGGAAAATCTACGAGGTTGAGAAAGAAAATGTCGGTGTGGAAAGCGGGCACAGGGTAGAACTTGCGGGCGAGAAAGCGGGCGGTATGGCGGCGCGGACGGTAAAGCGCGGCATACGCAGCCACAAGCTGAAACCCTACCGGGCAGCGGCGGCAGCCGAGAGAAAGGCGGTAAAGGCAAACGCCGATTTCCTCTATCAAAAGGCGCTGCACGATAACCCCGCCCTTGCGCACTCAAACCCGATTTCCCGTTTTTGGCAGAAGCAGCGCATTAAAAAGCAGTATGCAAAGACGCTGAAAGCGGGCGGCAAAGTGAAAAAGACCGCCGAAGCCACCGCAAAGGCGGCGAAGAAAACCGCGCAGGAAACCAAACGGGCGACGTTCTTTGTCGTCCGGCACTGGAAAGGCTGCTTGCTTGTGGGCGGGATTGCCTTTATCGTGCTTCTGCTTTTCGGCGGCTTGTCCTCTTGCTCCCTCTTTGGCGGCAACAGCGGCAGCGGCTTAATTGCGTCGTCCTATCTTTCCGAGGACGCGGATATTACAGGCGCGGAAAGCGCGTATGCCGCTATGGAAGCCGAGTTACAAGATATGCTGAATAATATCGAGCGCGAATACCCCGGCTATGACGAATACCGGGTGAACGCGGACGAGATCGAGCATGACCCCTATGTGCTAATCTCTATCCTTTCCGCGCTGCATGAGGGCGTGTTTACCCTTGATGAAGCGCAAAGCACCCTTGAAATGCTCTTTGAGAAACAGTATATCTTGACCGTTGAGGAAGAAGTACAGGTACGATACCGCACCGAAACGAGGACGGACAGCGAGGGCAACGAATATGAGGTTGAAGTACCCTACAACTATTACATTCTCCATGTGGATTTGGAAAACTTCAACCTTTCCCATGTCCCCGTCTACATCATGGGCGAGGAACAGCTATCCATGTACGCTATGTATATGTCGTCGCTGGGAAACCGCCCCGATTTGTTCCCGTCGTCCGGCTATGTGTCTAAATACTATGAAAACCCGCCCGCCGATTATGAAGTACCCGCCGCGCTGCTTAATTCCGATGAACAGTTTGCGCGGCTCATAGAGGAAGCGGATAAATACGTCGGCTTTCCCTATGTGTGGGGCGGCAGCACCCCGGAAACCTCTTTTGATTGCAGCGGCTTTGTGAGTTATGTATTGACGAACAGCGGCCTATACAATACGGGCAGACTTGGGGCGCAAGGGCTTTACAACATTTCAACCCGCGTTTCCAACCCGCAGCCGGGGGATTTGGTTTTCTTTACGGGTACATACGACACGCCGGGGGTATCTCATGTGGGTATCTACGTTGGCGAGGACGGGGACGGAAGCCCCGTCATGCTGCATTGTGGCGACCCGATACAATACGCAAAACTTGATACAAGCTATTGGCAATCCCATTTTTACGCCTATGGGCGGCTACATTACAACTGACTTTGAAAGGAGTTTATTTCTATGGCAAACACGAAACTTGACCGTATCGAAAGGGATATTGAGAAAACGAGGGCGAAAATCCTTGAATACCAAAAAAGGCTGAAAGACCTTGAAGCGCAGAAAATCGAGGAAGAAAACGCGCAGATCGTTCAAATGGTGAAAGCGGTACACCTTGACGGGGCGCAGCTTGCCGCGTTCCTCTCCGCTTACGCCAGCGGCGAAATTGCCTTGCCACAGCCGGACGCAGACTACACCGACGAACAGGAGGAAACCGAAGATGAAGCATAAAAAACTGTTCCGCAGCGTTACCGCTTTGCTTGCCGCCCTTGTACTCATGGGCGGCTTTTCTGTTACCGCTTTTGCGGGCGGCGGTGATGTGAGCGACGAGCCGCCTACCCCCGTAACCGAAACCGAGCCGGAAGAAACGACGGGCGGCTATGAGCCGCAGCCCTTAACGCCGGAGGGCAACATGAGCCTTGTGGACGACATAACGGGCGAAGCGTCCGGCGATAAGCAGTTTATTACCGTCGTTACGAAAAACGGAAACTATTTTTACATCATCATTGACCGCGCCGAGGACGGGGAAAATACCGTCCATTTCCTTAACCAAGTGGACGAAGCGGATTTAACCGCCCTTATGGAGGACGGGCAGACCGAAGCCCCCGTTTGTAGCTGTACTGAAAAATGCGTTGCCGGAAGCGTCAACACCGATTGTCCCGTTTGCAGCGTCAACATGAGCGAGTGCGCGGGCAAGGAAGCCGAGCCGGAGCCGGAAGAAACCGAGCAGCCGCCGGAAGAAGAAAAAGGCGGCGGCATGGGTATTCTGCTTGTCGTGCTGCTTGTTGCCGCAGCGGGCGGCGGCGCGTTCTACTACTTTAAGATTTTGAAGCCCAAAAAGGACGCGGCGAAAGGCAGCAGCAGCCTTGACGACCTTGATTTTGACGAGGACGACGAGGAAACGGAAGTAGTCGAAACCGAACAGACCGAGCAGGAGGACGATAATCTATGAAACTTGTAATTGCAGAAAAACCGAGCGTCGGGGCGGCGATTGCCGCCGTTATGGGCGCGAATGAAAAGCGCAGCGGATATTTTGAGGGCGGCGGCTACCTTGTGTCGTGGTGTATCGGGCATTTGATTAGCCTTGCAGACGCGGCGACCTACAATGAACAATTCCGTAAATGGAAGTACGACGATCTTCCCATTGTCCCGCAGGAGTGGCAGTTTATTGTTGCCAGCGGCAAGGAGCAGCAGTTTTCCATTCTCAAAGACCTTATGCACCGCAGCGACGTTACCGAGATTATCAATGCTTGCGACAGCGGGCGCGAGGGGGAACTCATTTTCCGCTTTGTCTATGAACAGGCGAATTGCAAAAAGCCCTTTTCCCGCCTTTGGATTAGCAGCATGGAAGCAAGTGCAATCCGCGAGGGCTTTTCAAATCTCAAAGACGGGCGCGGCTATGACAACCTCTATCAATCCGCGCTTTGCAGAGCAAAGGCCGATTGGCTCATTGGCATTAACGCGACCCGCCTTTTCTCTATCCTCTACCATAAAACATTGAATGTCGGCAGAGTGCAAACGCCCACCCTTGCTATGCTGGTAAACCGCGACTATGCAATCAGCAGCTTTAAGAAAGAGAAATATCATGTCGTCCGGCTGGACGTTGGCGGCGTTGCCGCCCTTTCCGAAAGGCAGGACGACGAAGCGGCGGCGCGGCAGATGAAAGCGGCTTGCGAGAAATCGCAGGCCGTTTGTACTTCCCTTAAAAAAGAGAAAAAGACCGCAGCCCCGCCGAAACTGTTTGACCTCACCGCCTTGCAGCGGGAAGCAAACCGTTTGTATGGGTTTACGGCGAAACAGACCCTTGACTATGCGCAAGCCCTTTATGAAAAACGGCTTTTGACCTATCCCCGCACCGACAGCAAATATATCACTTCCGATATGGAGGGCAGCACAAAGGAACTTATCACCGGCCTTTGCGCTGCTCTCCCCTTTATGCAGGGCGTGAAGCTGCAAGCCGACCTTGCGAGGATTTGCGACAACAGCAAAGTAACCGACCATCACGCCATTTTGCCGACAGCGGAGTTTGTGAAAACGGGCTTTTCTTCCCTTGCCGAAAGTGAGAAAAAGCTAATGACCCTTGTGTGCGCAAAACTGCTTTGCGCCGTTGCCGCGCCCTATGAGTATGAAGCGGTTACGGCGGTTTTCACTTGCGGCGGCTATACCTTTACCGCAAAGGGCAGGACGACGCTTTGCGAGGGTTGGCGCGAGATTGAAAGACTATCCCGCGCCGCGTCCGGGGAACAGGACGAGGACGCAGAGCCGGAAGCGGTTTTACCCCCGCTTGCCGAGGGGCAGACCTTTGACAATCCGGCAGCGGAGATCTCCGAACGTTACACGCAGCCCCCAAAGGCATTTACCGAAGATACGTTACTTTCGGCTATGGAGAGTGCGGGAAAGGAGGACACGCCGGAGGACGCGGAGCGCAAAGGGTTAGGCACCACCGCGACGCGGGCGGGTATCATTGAAAAACTCATTAGCGCGGGCTTTGCCGAGCGCAAGGGCAAAAAGCTAATCCCCACAAAGGACGGGTATAACCTTGTCGCTATTCTGCCCGACAGCCTTACGTCCCCGCAGCTTACGGCAGAATGGGAAACGCGCCTTACCGGGATTGCAAAGGGCAGCGACAGCCCCGCCGACTTCATGCGCGGGATTGAGGAAATGACAGCGGGGCTTGTCAAGACCTATTCCGCGATTTCCGAGGATAAAGCGAAGCTGTTTACCCCGCAGCGGGAAGCAATCGGCACTTGCCCCCGTTGCGGCGCGGCGGTTTACGAGGGCAAGAAAAACTTTTACTGCTCCGACAGGGCTTGCAGCTTTGTGATGTGGAAGAATGACCGCTTTTTTGAGCAGCGCAAAAAGGCTTTCACAAAGGCGATTGCCGCCGCCCTTTTGAAAGACGGAAAGGTAAAAATCAAAGGTATGTACTCGACCAAGACGGGAAAGACCTTTGACGGAGTTGTGCTGCTTGCCGACACAGGCGGCAAGTATGTAAACTTCCGCGTCGAGCAGAACCGAAAATGATAAGGCTTGATGAAAAGCAATACCGCGCCGTAAAGAAAATGACCCGCGCCGCTTGTGCAAACAACGATTGCGGGAATTGTCTGCTGCTGGACGACGGGGAAACTTGCGTTTGTGTGCAGAGTATCAGCTATTCGCTGCTATGCCGCTATTTCCGCGAAGCGGTATTACCCGCCGACAGGCAGCTTTGCGAACAGATCACCCGCAGCGGGGAAACCGATTTGAAGCGTTGCGCGGTATGCGGCAGCACGTTTGCGGCGGGCAGCAACCGGGCGAAATACTGCCCCGATTGCGCGGCAAAGATACGCCGCAGACAGAAAGCCCAAAGCGAGAGAAACAGGCGTTTACGGATAAAAACAACTACATAGCAAGCACAGCAAACGAGTACCCGTTTGCGAGAAATGCCCGCGCTTCCCATAGAGAGCGCGGGCATTTTGCTTGTTGGGATAGTCCCAAACCCTTATATGACCGAGAAAGGACGTGATGAAAGAATATGCCGTATTCCTCATACGACCATGACAAATTAGAAGCCGCCGAAACCATGCGGATAGAACGCCGGATATATTTTGAAGCAAAGGACAGGGAGATTGCCCCTTATGCTTCCTTGCCGATTGCGCAGCTACTTTCCATGCGCAGCGAAAGCGCGGCGGCAGAACAGGCGATTTTTGACGACCTTAAAGAACGCGCCGCCGCATGGGAAGAACAGGCGGGAAGAACGCTTTTGCTGGATAAAACACTTGAATATGTGAGAACGCCGCACGTCCAGCACACCGCTAACGAGTGGCAGACCACCGAGCATAACCGCCATATTCGCAGCAACCGGGTATATCAGATGAATTACCACATTTACGAAAACACCCGTTACGACAGGGAGAAGCAGCAAAGCGTCCCTTACTCCTATTCTCTCACATGGGGCGTTTATACCAACAGCCCGAACAGGAACGGGCAAGCGAAGATTGCCGGACAAGATAGAAAGGTTTTCACCGACAAGGCAGCTATGGAAAAGTATCTGAATGGGCGTATCAAAGCGTATGACCGCTTGTTTACGGAAATCTCCCCGCCTATCCCGCAGGAGTACGCCGACTATTTCAAAGTAAACGGTATGCTCATGCCGGACTACACCATAGAGGGCGAAGAACCCCCGCAGCAGCAACAGGCGGCAGCTATCCCCGAAAATACCGGGCAGGAAAAGGAGCGTGAACACATGAGCGAACAGTTTTCTATTATGATAGGCAACCGCAGCCGCTTTGACGCGGGCGACCCCGGCGGCTATTGGTTGGATATGCCCGCCACAAAGGAGCAGTTGCACGAAGCTATGCGGAACGTCGGCATTACCGCCGACAACCCGCAGGATTTTTCCATTCGCGGCTATTCCGACGACCCGGAGAAACATATTGCCTTGCCTTATGAAATGGTATGCGCCGCCGACGTGGACGAACTCAATTTTCTTGCGGCGCGGCTCGAACAGCTTGACCCCGCCGAGGTTGGCAAGCTGAACGCAGCTTTGCAGCAGAAAAACGGGCTTGCAAATATTGGACAGGTAATTGACTTCACCTACAACGTGGATTTTTACGTCCATATCCCCGAAGTACATAACTACCACGATTTGGGCGACTATTACTTAAATCAATCCGGCATGGTACAAATGCCCGAAGAATGGAAAGGCGGCATTGACCTTTCTACTTTTGGCAGGAACGCTGCCGCGCAGGAAAAAGGCGCGTTTACCGAGTACGGCTATATCGTGGAAAGCGGCGACGAGTGGGAACGGCAGTTTGAGGGGCGCGAAGTGCCGGAAGAATACCGCATTATGAGTTACCCGCAGCCGGAGCGCGGCGAACAGGACAAAGCCTATATGGACGCAGCCGAAACGCAGCAAGCAGACGCACAGGCCGCAGAGCCGCAGCAGCCCCGCCCCGTCGTCCCCATTATCCTTACTTCCGAAAAGCCCGCCGAAAAGGTAAAGGAGATCACCGCGCGTTTGGAACAGGGCGTACAGGCGATTTTTGACAGCGACCGCTACAAAGAGTTTCTAACCGCTATGTCAAAGTTCCATGATTATAGTTTGAATAACACTATCCTAATTGCTATGCAGGGCGGCAATTTGGTAATGGGCTTCCGTCAATGGGAAAAGGAGTTTGACCGCCATGTAAAGAAAGGCGAGAAAGGCATTAAAATCTTTGCCCCCGCGCCCTACAAGGTGAAAAAGCTGGTTGATAAAATCGACCCCGAAACGAGAAAGCCCATGCTTGACCGCGAGGGAAAAGTGGTAAAGGAAGAAAAGGAAATCACCGTCCCCGCCTTTAAGGTTATAACCGTCTTTGATATTTCGCAGACCGAGGGCAAGGAGTTTCCCGACCTTTCCGTTAAACCGCTGCTTGCCGATGTGGAGCAGTACGAGGATTTTTTCGCCGCCCTTGAAAAAGCGTCCCCCGTCCCGATTGCATTTGAGCAGATCACAAACGGCGCAAATGGGTATTTCAGTTTGACCGACAAGCGTATTGCAATCAAAGAGGGCGTGAGTGAATTACAGGCGGTAAAGACCGCCATTCACGAAATCGCCCATGCGAAGCTGCACGACGTAGACTTAAACGCCCCGCCGGAGCAGCAAAACCGCGTTGACCGCCATACCTGCGAGGTAGAAGCGGAAAGCGTCGCTTATACGGTTTGCCAGCATTTCGGCCTTGATACTTCCGATTACTCTTTCGGCTATGTGGCTGGTTGGAGCAGCGGCAAGGAAATGACCGAGTTAAAAGCGTCCCTTGAAACAATACAGACCACCGCAAAGGAACTCATTACCGAGATTGAGGGGCATTTTACCGAGTTGCAGCAGCAGCGGCAAGCCGAGCAGGAGCAGGGCGATACCTTTTCCATTTATCAGTTAAAGCGCGGGGACGAAACAAGGGACTTGCGCTTTGAGCCTTATGACCGTCTGCAAGCGGCTGGACTTACCATTGACCGGGTAAATTATGAACTCGTCTATACTGCACCGCTTACAAAGGATATGACGCTGGGCGACATTTGGGAAAGGTTTAATATCGACCACCCCGCCGACTTTAAGGGGCATAGCCTTTCCGTTTCCGACATTGTTGTGCTTCATCAGAACGACGAGGACACCGCCCACTATGTAGACAGTATCGGTTTTCAGCAAGTGCCGGAGTTTTTGCAGGAGCAGCAGACCCCCGTATTTGACAAGCTGCCGCCCGAACAGCAGCAAGCCTTGTCCGACACCGTACAAGACACTTTGCAAATGCTGGTTGACGCAGACAAGCGGATTTATGGCGACGTTACGGGCAAGACCCTTGAAGCAATCGCGGCGCAAGGATATTCCTACAAGGACGGGCAGCTTGAAAAGCAGCAGCCGGAAGCGACCCCCGACAGCCTTTTGACGGGTGAAACCGTTAGAACGCCGAGGGGCAATTTTCATATTACCGATATGAGCCGTGAACAGATCGAAGCGGCGGGCTTTGGTTTTCATCATGCGTCGGAGGACGGGAAGTATCTCATTATGGGAAATGGCACACAGGCTTATGCCATAGCCGCCGAGCAGCCGCAGCGGGATAATCCCTTAAAGCACGTCGAGGACACCATAGAGCAGAACGACAACAATTTTGACGGGCTTATCAATAATACGCCGCAAACGCCCACCGTCGCGGATTTTGAGCAGCGGGCAAAGGCGGGGGAAGCGATTTCCGTTACCGACCTTGCAAAAGCGGTAAAAGCCGAGAAACGGGAACAGCCGCAGAAAAAACCGTCCATTTTGAAGAAGCTGGACGAATACAAGAAACAGGCGGCGCAGCAGCCGAAAGATAAACAGAAAGAGCATAAAAAGGATTTGGAGGTTTGATAGCATGAATACCCGCTTTACCATTGAGGAAGAAAACATTGTTGCGATCTACGCCGAGGACAGCCGGGAAACAACGCTTGAAAATATCCTTGCCGCCATGCCCTACATGGACGAGGATATGCGCCAGCTTGCCGCCGCAGCGGTGAACAAGCTGCAAGCCATGACGGACAGCGAGTTTTCCGAAAGGGAGTTTATCTTGACCGACGAGGAATAGCCCATAGAGAACAGGGGCGCGGTTGCCGATTTCCGGCACCGCGCCCCTGTTCTTTTTTTGTCCTTGCGTGGACAATTAGAAAGCCGTTTTTGCGGGTTTGAATATACTTTATCGTCTATGTCGTTTTCATGCGCTGGAAGCCGCAGAAACACAGGCGTTTTCAGCCCTTAACATTCCACTTGCCACCCCATGTTTTGCGCCTTATCGCTCCTGCTCCCGCGCCCTGCTTTGGGACGGGTAAAGAATACTATCGACGTTCTTTTTGACAACGCCGTATTCCTGCATTTGCTTCTTGGCTTGCCGATAATCTTCATACAATTTGGTTTTCCTGTCGTTTAAGCTTCTATACTCCTTGCGCAGCGCGGCGAGATCGGGCAGCTTCTTTATCTGCATTTCCTTTAATGCCCTTGCCGCAGCTTCAAACAGGATAATTTCGCTTTCATGTCCCCGCAGATACTTTTCCTTGTCCGGCGATTTTCGGTATTCATCGTAAATCGGTTTTAACTGTCGGTATGTGGTGGTGTGCTTGATAAGCAGCGACAAATCAGACATACGCTGTTCCACTTCCTTAACCGCCTTTGCCGCCGCGTCATGGGCGGTCATAATATCCGCGATTTTGCTTTCAAGTTCGCTGTAATACTCAATCTTATTTTCGGTTAGGAAGTTCATGCTTTTAGCAGCCTGTTTCAGATTATGGATTTTCGCCCACCGTTCATAGCCCGCCGACTGTTGGGCTTTGATACTGTTTTCAAGATCAACGACAAGCCGGATTTTTTTATCTTCCCGCAGCGTTTTTGTTTTGGCAACATACACGCCCTTGATACGCTCCTTTATCGCTTCTTCCGTATAGGCCGCGCCGAGCGTCTTTGTGCGGGTAAACCGTTCCTGTCCGGCGGCGCGGAAAGAAATGTATTTGCCCTGTTTGATTTCATATCCCATTTCCTGCAAGCGGCGCAGCAGTTCGTCAAAATCTTTCACTCGGGGAATGAGGTTATCTATCGCCGTTTTCAGCTTGGCTTTATAGCTTGTACCTTGCTTTTCGGCGGTATATTCCGCATAGCTTTTCCCTCTGTCCTGTCCCGGCACGACGACGGATAGCCCATGCTCTTTACATATCCTGTCGCTGGTGCGCCGGATATGGTAATAGCTTTGTTTGTTGGAATGGTACTTTTTGTAGTCAACGAAGCTGACCGAGTTAAAAATCAAGTGATTATGCAGATGGTCTTTATCGACGTGAGTTGTCAAAACAAACTCATACTTGCCGCCTAATACCGCCCCGGCAAGTTCCATGCCGATTTTGTGCGCTTCTTCCGGTGTGGTTTCTCCCACCGCAAAGGATTGTATCAAGTGCCGCCCTAAATGTGTGCCGCGATCTCCGGCAGCTTCCCGCGTCCATGCAAACTCAATATCGGCGGTTTCCAGCCCGCAGCCGAAAGAGGACGCAAGCAGCTTCCCGTCTGTCTTTTCGGGATTTAAGATATAGTCTATCGCAGCCTTTAAGGTTGATTTAATAGGGTGCGTCTTTGTAACCGCCATATCTCGTCCACCGCCTTTTTAATGTCCTCTATATCCTGCCTGTAAACCGTCCCCGTCGCATTGGCGCGTTTTGCAATTTGGTTGATGTTCCGGCTCACCGCTTGCAGTTCCCGGATATATGCTTTTGTGTCGCTTCGGTCAACGACAAGAATATACCCGTCTATCGCCATTTTACGGAAGTATGCCCCATACTGCTTTATGGGAAGCTGCTTCATCTTCTCGTCGATCAGCCGCTTTTCTTCTTCCGTAACGTAAAACTTCATCTGTATATTTCTCTTTCGGTTTTCCATTTCCGCACCGCCTTTCGGTATAAGGGTTTGGGATTATCCCAACAAGCATTTTCCGCAAACGGGTACTCGTTTGCTGTGCTTGCTATCTACTCCATACCCCCACCGAAAGGCGGTATTTGTTGCGCGTTCCTTTGATTTTGGACGCAAAAAAAGATTGCAGCCGCCATGCGCTGCAATCTCCCGATTTCTCATATTGTGAGGTTAATCCTCTGCTTTTTCGACTTCCGTTATCTCCCTTGCTGTTGCGGTTACAATCCGTATGCCTTTATCGCTCATACCGTCCAGCAGCGCGTCAAGCTGCCGCCGCCCGGTGGATTTCTCCGCATTGCTGTTCGGGAAGAAAAATTGATCTACCGAAATATGATACCGGGTTACAAGGTCATAGAATACCTGTAAACTCGGCTGTTGTCCCTTGTTCTCGATATTCGCAAGGTAGCGCGGGGAAATATATAACTCGTCGCTTACCTTTTTGCGGCTCTCGCCGTATTCATTTCTCGCGGCTTTTATAGCTGCCCCGAAAGCCTTAAAGTCGTACAATGGTACGGGTCTTTTTGCCATTTTCATTCACCCTGTTACATTTTACAGTTCACCTTTCTTTTTGGATATGTCCACACAATTCATATCATTAGGTTAAATACTTCCTGTTGTGTATTGACAGTAGACTGATTTTCTGATAAAATAAAATTTATGTAAAAGGAGGCGGCGTTTATGTTGCATAGCATGCGTATTAGATAAGCATTGAAAAAAAGGATTTTCCCATTTTCAACATGGGCTTTTTTGTCATGCTTATTTTGCGGATGCTATACAAAAAACTAACGACGTATAGATATAGTATAGACATAGTGCAAGCTATGCCTTAGTTTTGTTGTACTGCTCTGTGCATTTTTTTGTGTAAAAAGGACGAGTGAAATATAATGCTTAAAAAATATTGGATAAAATGTCCGATTTGTAACGGAAAGACGAGAGTTCAAGTATTTCATAATACTGTATTAAAAGATTTTCCTCTTTTCTGCCCTAAATGCAAATTGACGCATATCATTGATGTAGAAAAATTAGAGATTGTAATCAAAAATACAGAAAAACAAACTTTTATTATTTAGAAGAAAGGATATAAAAATGAAACGTTTACCTAAATATACGCCTGCGGAAGTACGGAATGATCCATACGGATTTACTTACAAAGAAATGTCGGAAGTTATTGGCGAGAATGAAGCAAAAGCCTTATATGAAGAATTATATAAGCAATTACCACGCAAAAAAAATCTATCAATGTTGGTAAAAAATATTTGCAAAAGCAGTGATACTGAAAAGTATGTTTACGAACTGAAAGACAACAAATACATTGAAACGGTTTTTATCAAGCGGCGAGATGGTGGAACTGTTTGCGTGAGCACACAAGTCGGTTGTCCTGTTGGTTGTATTTTTTGTGAGTCCGGGCGAAATGGCTTTGTTCGTAATCTAACATCGTCAGAAATCGTACAACAGATTATATTGTTGCGTCGAAAAGTAAACCGTATCGTTTTTATGGGTATGGGAGAGCCTTTATTCAATTATGACAACTTGATAAAAGCAATCCATATTCTCCGAGATAGATATGGGCTCAACTTTCCAACCGACGGCATTACCATATCAACAGTTGGTCCGGTCGATCAATTAAAAAAATTGCGCGAGGAACATCTTAAAATTCAGTTGACAATATCTTTACACGCAGCAACACAATCTGCAAGAAATCGTATTATTCCTCACATGCGCATATATGCTATTGAAGATGTTGTTAAGCAAGCCTTATCCTATTCTGAAAGGCATAATCGCAAAATTGTCTTTGCGTATTTGCTTTTACCGGGTATAAATGACCGGCCCTCAGATGTAAGACAACTTGCAAAATGGTTTCGGGGCAAAAAAGTTATGATTAACGTGTTACAATACAACCCAACAAGCAATTCAAGAATTAAAGCACCACAGAAACGGGAAATAGTTGCATTCAAACATCAATTAGAGCAAGCAGGACTTGAAGTTACTATGAGAGTTTCTCATGGCAGAGAGATTAACGCGGCTTGTGGACAGTTAGCTAACACATATAATAAATTCAAAAAAAAATGATTAAAAGTGCCAGACGCATAGACGCAGAGCCGATAACGCATTAGGTCAAAAAACCTATGTGTTATCGGCTTTTTTATTTAATATTGCGCAAAAGCCGCTGTTCCCTATTATAGAATGGATTGCGGGTAGTGTATTAAAGTCGCCCTTTTTTAAGGATACGGCGGTATCGGGGAGGTATCGCCGTGTCCATTTTTATTTACTGTAACCCGCCTAATGCTTTGCGGTCAAAAAAAGCTATGCTCCGCAAGCGGGATATTCCGGCTATGAATGTGAACTGTCAATACATTTAGCTACTGCTTACATTTCCTTTGCGCCCGTCCGCGTCTTGCGGACGGGCGCATTTTGCTTTTTTCAACTTTTTTCTGAAAAGCGCACTCAAGAGCCATCTCCCGAACGGGTACGGAGCGAAAGGGGCAGAGAGGACAAGCCCTTAACTCCCGTCCTCTACTCCACGCGGGAAGGAGGTGAACTCTATGGAGCTATCTTCTTCCGACAAGGAAAGAATACAACATCAGTACGACGCATTAGCAAAGAAAACTTTGGTCGGCGAAGCGAAAAGCCACCGCCGCACTCTTGCGAAACGCGCAGCACGCGAAGTTACTTTTTCGGATTTGAGCGAAAGCGAACTCGCGCAGCTTTTCACAACGGACGAATACGAAAGCGATTATTTCCGTTTTCAAGTGTCCGGCTTTGATGTACTCGTCAAAAATGAACTGCTTGCCGAAGCCCTTAACGCTTTGCCCGAAAGGAAACGCGACATTATCCTTTTGTCCTACTTCTTGGATATGAGCGACGCGGAAATTGGCGAACTGCTGAATGTTGTACGCACGACGGTTTTCCGGCACAGGAAATCCGCGCTTGCGAAAATCAAACAGTATTTGGAGGGAAAAGCAGATGATGAATACCGTTAGGAAGTCTGAAAATCTGTTGCCGTTCCCTGTCATTTCCGCAGCGGCAAACGGCGACACAACCGCCATGTGCGCGATCTTGAAGCACTACGAGGGTTACATAGCGAAACTTTGTACCCGCACGCTGAAAGACGACGCGGGCAATACCTATTCCTATGTGGACGAGGAAATGCGTAACAGGCTGCAAGTGCGCCTTATTACCCGCACCCTTGCTTTTCATGTAGGATAATCTTTTAGCCCATGCGGGGAGCGTGTCCCCTTTCCACGCTTCCCGTTATGGGCTATTTGTCGTTCCGCAAAAGCATATCCGCTGTTGATGTGCTTTTGCAGGCCGACAAAGCCTATTGTTCTTTGACAAAGAAAGCGGCCTTTGGTGCGCAGCATAACAGGCAAACGGGTACATTCCGTCTGTACCGAGCCAGTCGGCGGGTACGCCATGACAGCTTTTCCCCATAGGGGAAAAGCCGAGCGAGAACTACCGCGCCGTAAAACAGGTTTAGCAGCTTGTGGGCGACGACATACAAGGCGGCACAATGATACTCCCGCGTTGAACACCCTCAAAGTATTGCGCGGCGCACCCATAAGCATGGGCCGGGGTGAAACTCCCGTGAGGTTGCAGCTAACAACCGCCCGTTTTTGCCTTTTGACGAATATAGTTTATCCATACAGGAAAAGGAGGTTTTTCTAATGGATAAAAAACAGACAATTACAACCGAACGCAAAATAGGGAAAATCACCTATCTTGTTCAAGCGTTGCCGAGTGAAAAGGCAACCGATACAATCCATAAAAAGATTGAGAAACTCATTGTAAAGGATTTGCAGAAAAAGCCCGGAAATCCGGGATTTTTAGCGTCCGAGTAGTGCATTAGGCGGCGGGATATGGTATAATGATAGCAACACATTATACCTGTTTATTCGGCTGTCGGAAAGGAGGACTAATGTTACAGTCGAATAAAATCACCGCCCTTTACTGCCGTTTAAGTCAAGAGGATATGCAAGCCGGAGAAAGCGGAAGCATACAGCACCAAAAAATGATACTTCAACGCTATGCGGACGAACACCATTTTTTGAACACAAAGTTTTTTGTGGACGACGGATTTTCCGGCGTGAGTTTTGAGCGCGAGGGGCTGCAAGCGATGTTGCAGGAAGTGGAAGCCGGACGAGTGGCGACGGTCATTACCAAAGACCTTTCCCGTCTTGGCAGAAACTATCTGAAAACGGGCGAACTCATAGAGATTGTATTTCCCGAAAACGGAGTACGCTATATCGCGATCAACGACGGAGTTGACACAGCGCGGGAGGATAACGAGTTTACCCCCTTGCGGAACTGGTTTAACGAGTTTTACGCCCGCGACACAAGCAAGAAAATCCGCGCAGTTAAACAGGCACAGGCGCAAAAAGGCGAGCGCGTCAACGGGGAATATCCATACGGCTATATCCCAGACCCGAACAACCGCCACCACCTTATACCCGACCCGGAAACCGCGCCGATTGTCAAACAGGTTTTCGCTATGTTTGTTAGCGGCGTGCGTATGTGCGAAATCCAAAAATGGCTTGCGGAAAACAAAGTCTTGACGATTGGAGCGTTGCGCTATCAGCGTACAGGACAGGCGCGGTATCAGCGGGCAATGATCGCCCCCTATACTTGGCCGGACAAAACGCTCTATGACATATTAGCAAGGCAGGAATATTTAGGGCATACCATAACCGCGAAAACTCACAAGGTATCCTACAAGTCGAAAAAGACCCGGAAGAACGAAGAAGAACAACGCTATTTCTTCCCAAACACCCATGAGCCGCTTGTTGACGAGGAAACCTTTGAACTTGCGCAAAAGCGGATTGCTACCCGCCACCGCCCGACAAAAGCAGCGGAGATTGATATTTTTTCCGGCTTGCTGTTTTGCGCTGGTTGCAGACATAAGATGTATTACCAACAGGGCGTAAATATCGAGCCGCGCAAGTTTTCCTATTCTTGCGGCGCATGGCGCAACAGGGCAAGGACAGGCAGCGAGTGTACCTCTCATTATATCCGCAAAAACGTACTTCTTGATTTAGTGCTGGAAGATATGCGGCGGGTTTTGCGGTATGTTAAGGAACACGAACAGGACTTTATCTGTAAAGCTACCGAGTACGGCGACATGGAAGCGAGAAAGGCATTAGCGCAGCAGCAAAAGGAACTTTTCAAAGCACAGGCGCGTATGACCGAACTTGACACGCTTTTCCGCAAGCTGTATGAGGACAACGCATTAGGCAGACTGACAGATGAACGGTTTGTGTTTCTAACTTCCGGCTATGAGGACGAAAAGAAATCCCTTGCCGCAAGGATAGACGAGTTACAACAGCAGATCGCAACCGTTACCGAGCGAAAAAGGGATATATCAAGGTTTATTCAGATTGTCGGGAAATACAGCGACATACAGGAATTGACCTATGAAAACGTCCATGAGTTTATCGACCGTATTTTGATACATGAATTAGACCGGGAAACCAACACCCGGAAAATCGAAATCCATTATAGCTTTGTCGGACAGGTTGATACCGAGCAGGAGCCGACGCAAGTTGTCAACCATGACCGCCGCAACATGGTAGATGTAAAAAGTATCGCTATCTAACCCCAGCAAAGTTCGCCCCAGAATAACCGTCATCTGTGTACCATTGCAGATTGGAAAAGCCGTTCTGCTTCGCATAGGTTTCAAGAATACGCTTCTGGTTTGAAATAGAATTGCTCTCACCTTGCAGCTCGTCCTCGTGGGATAATCTCGGATAAAGGGCGGTAATAAGGTTTCGGGTGGTCTGTCTTAACATAGTGTCCTCCATTTCCGACAGCCAGCCCCACTATTCCGTATGACTATCATACCACACGCCGGGGCTGGCTGTACAGTCCTTTCTGCTTCTTTACGTCCCGTCAAATTGCCGATTTTTGTGTAGCAGCTTCCGCTTCCAGCACTTTCAGCATTTTATCGGCGGCGGTGGCGGTGGTGTCCTGCTTGAAATAGCCGGAAACGACAAGGACAGAATTACCTATGCGGATTTCCGTCACGCAATCCGGGCGGCGGGTGCTGCGGTCATTCTTTGGGGTGTTGGTCATAGGCGGCTCTCCTTTCTGTTCATCAGCTTTTTCAGTTGTCCCATTTTCTCCTGCGCCGTGGCTTTTCGGAAGTTGCTCCCGGTAAAGCGGACAGGAGAACACATTTCAATCAGACGGTCATAAATGCGGGCGTGGGCGGTGTCCTCCGGGTGCTGCAAGTCCTCCAGCGTGAGATTAGTCGTGACGATCAGCGGCCTGCCGCTGCGGTAACGGCTGTCAATCACGTTGTAGACCTGCTCTAAGCCGTATTCCGTTCCCCGTTCCATTCCAAAATCGTCAAGGATAAGCAGCGGGAAGCTGCAAAGTCGGGAGATATATTCATTCCTGCCCTCAAAGCTGGCGGCAAGGTCACCCAATATCAATGCAAAGTTTGTCATGCACACGGGGATTTCACGCTCCATAAGGGCATTTGCGATACAGCCCGCAAAATAGCTCTTGCCTGTGCCAACGCCGCCCCATAGCAGATAGCCAATGTTGCGCTCTTTCATGGTTTCCCAGTTCTCCACATAGAAATGGGCGTGTTCCATTTGCGGGCACTTGCCGTTGTCGTTCTCAAACGTCCAGCCCTGCATAGCCGGGTCTGTAAAGCCCCGCCGCTTCAACCGCTCGACAGTTTCAAGGTGACTGCGCTGTTTCTCTGCGGCTTCCCGTTCCTCACGCTCTGCCCGCTGGCAGTCACATTCTGCCGGGTGGCGGTCACGCCCCAGCCATGCGGCGGTTTCTTTGGGGAAATAGCCCTCTTTGGGCTTGTGGCACTTCCCGCAGTATAAAAGCCCGTCCTCGCCGGTGTAGTCCTCCGGCTCCGGCGTGGTGTCGGTCATATTCAAAATCATTTCATCAAATCCATTCGTCATAAGCTCTCGCCCTCCTTACAGGTATAATCGGGTATGCCCTTTTTCGGGGCTTTCTTGGCTGCGTCCTCCTGCGCCCACTTGAAAATCGTGGCTGCATGGCTCTTGTATTTCCTCCCGCTGGAAGCGATATGGCAGGATAGGCGGTCAATGTAATACTCCCACTTGCCGGGAAGCTCTGTTTTCAGCCCGTCAAGCTCCGTATCGGAAAGAATGACATTGTGGTATCTGCCATAGGCGGCGGGGGCGGGGTGTCCCGTTTCTAACTCTCTCTCTTTTTCTATTTCTATATCTATCTCTTTCTCTATCTCTATCTCTGGTGGACAAATGTCCGCTCGATATGGTGGACATTTGTCCGCCCCTGTCTGCGGCAGGGCTTTTTGTTCCTGCAAAGCCAGCCGCGCCCTGCGCTTGCGCTCCCCCTCGGTAGAGGACTGGCCGATTAAAAGCTCAATGTTGCTCATGTAGAGTGCGCCGCTTGGCAAAGGCTCCACAAGCCCCAGCTTCATAAAGATTTTCAAAGCTCTCTCTACGGTACCTACCTGCTGGCGGGTAATGGTCGCAATCATCTGGGCGGTGTAGGGGATATTCTCGTCAAGCTGCAATTTCCCGCCGTTTTTCAGCGATTTCAAGTACAGCTTCAAGAGAATGTTGGAATAGATAACGCCGTCCTGCATACTTTCCAGCAGAACGATTGCATCATCGTCAAAATAGCTCTCTTTCAGCTTGAGGTAGTAATATTTGCGGTTATCTGCCATAGGCTGCGTCCTCCTTTTTCCAGCGTTTGGAATAATAGCGAGGGCATAGTATGATAACCGCCCGGAAGCTCTGTTTGCAGTCACGGGTGCAGCCCCGGCATAGGTCGTTGTAAGTGATACGGTTGCGGTGGTTGAGGAAGAAAGACCATTCCAGCCGCCGCTTCTTGCTCATTCTCGGCAATGGTAAGCTCCTTTCTGCCGTTCCTATCGGTGTAGCGGGATAGGGGGCATTTTCTGTATGTTCTCGGTATCATTTTCGGGCTTTTTCTGCCCTGTAAGCCCCGTTTGGAAGTCGGGGAGTATTGCGGTAAGGGTTCATATCATACCTGTATTTTTGTAGGGTTTCGGTATCATTTCGGGGCGGTCTTTAACGCTCCTGTTCACGCTTTTTCTGCTGGCTCGGTGCGCCCCTTAAAATCTGGTCGATATTGCGTCTGACTGTCTGAAGCTCCTGCGCCCGCTGGCGTTTCTCCCGGTAGTCGTTATATCCGGCGTTCTTCTGGACGGTAAGCTGCTCAATCTCCCTTTGCAGGGCTTTGCTGGCTGGCAGCTTGGTTATTCCATGCTCCCGGAAATAACGGGCGGCTGTGTCCGCTATGATAAAATCGCTTTCGTGCTGTTCCCGGTAGGCTCTCCGAGCTTTCTCCGATTTCTGCGCTTTCAGACCGTCACGGGCGGGCTTCGTGCCGATATAGCCCAAAAGGTTGCGCTGCAATTCCTTTTTCTCCCGGATAGCGGCTTCCAGCCCTTTCAGTCCGGCAAGGCTCTCCTGCGTGGCGGTGTTGGCTGCGGAAATGGCAGCGTCCAGCTCGTCCGGGGAAGAAAAGCCATACTGCTGGTAGAGCATGAGGGTAGCCGACATCTGTTTGAGGTTGTGCATGGTCGCCCACTTCTCATAGCCCCGTCCTTTCCCCTCGGCTCGCTTGGCGGCTATGTCTACCATGCGCTGTACAGCGTCATTGTTCGGGGCGTTTTTCGCTTCTTTTTTCGTCCGTAAGCGGTCTTTGATACTGCCGGGGTATTCCGCTATGGCTGCGGGTTTTTCGGCGGCTCTGGCGGCGTTCTGCTCCAAAACGGAGAGGACAGCAGCCCGGTCAAAATCGTCCCCCAGCTTCCGGGCGGTAATTGGCTTCGTCCTGTCCGGCGTGAGGTAACTTAGCCGCCCCCGGCTCTCCTTGACGGTCACACCATGCCGGAGAAGCAGGGCGGCAAACTCATCAAAGCCGGAAGCAGCGGCAAGGGCTTCCCGGATAGTCCGGCGCAGCTTCGCCTTATCCGTTTCAAACTTGGTCTGCCGGGGCGCGATACCGTCCGCAGCAATAGGGGCGTTGGCTCTGTCAAGGGCAGCCTGTCCTTTCTTCTGCGCCCAATACTCACGCTCGGTAATGCGTTCTTTGCTGCCGTTCAAAAGGTCTATCTGGTAAAGCCCCTCGCTGTGGCACATCTCCATGACTTCGGCTTTCAGATAGTTCATAGCTGCGTCCGTACAGCGGTGCTTGCAGCCTGCTTTCCTGTCCGCTGGCCTGTCCATGTGGGGCAGCATGGGAACCTCCGCAATCCGCAGACTGTTAATGACGATATGCACATGGATATTTTCGGTGTGGCTGTGTCCGTCCGGGTGGGTGCAGACAAGGGCCTGGTGTCCGGGGAAATGCTCGGCGCAGAACTTCTCGCCCAGCTCCTGCGCCCGATCAACGGTCAAGCCGTTGTCCGGGCCGTCCCGTGGGTCAAAGCTGATGATGTAGTGGTGGCTCTTTACGTCCTCCCGTTTCTGGTTCTTGCCGTAGCGGAGATTGGAGCGCATACAGGCAACGGCAAAATCCTCCCCGCCACAATTCAGAGAGGATATGCGGTAGTCTACCCTCGGTATGAGCCGCCCGTCTGCGTCAAGGGTGGGCTTCATGGTAAACTCGTCATGCTCGAATGTGAGGTATTTTTCAGCGTCCCCGTAGTTGGCATTTTTAGAGCTGATATGTTTGAGTATCGCCAACGGCTTCACCTACTTTCTGCAAGACTTCAAACTTCAAGGCGGCAAGGTCGGCGGCGGCTCCCCGCACTTCCTTTTCCAGCCCCCGGTAGGGGCTTCCGTATTCGTTCAGGCTCCGGGCAATCTGGTTTAAGTTGCCGCCGATTTTCCCGTACTCTGCCGTGAGCTTGGAGAGGGCGGCAAGCAGCCCGTCATTGACCGGGGAAACGGTGACAATGGGGCGTATGGTCGCTTTCCGTATGGCTTGCCGGATAAACTCGGACTGGCTGATTTCATAAGCCGCCAGCCGCCCGGTGAAGTCGGCGTATTCTTCATCGGTCATGCGGGTCTTTACCACATGACGGCGGTGGGGCGTATTGTATTTCTTTCGCATGGTCTGTGACCTCCTTTCTCGCCCGACAGGGCGCATAGCAGGGTTTGGGGAAGGCACTCCCCAACAAGATTCCCGCAGGGGCAAAAATAAGCGGAGAGCGAATTTTGGCACCTCGGTAGAATCTTGCTCTGAAAAACTCCGGCGTTCCCCGGCTCCCGTCCTTTCCGCTAACAAAACGTTTCAAAAGGGCTTTGCTACCCGCTATTCCGGCTTATCTTGAAAATTTTCCTTTCACTACCTACAACACCACGCAAAGCAAAATGGACGGAGATTTTTAGAATTTCCCCTCTATTCCCTACAACACCACGCAAGCCGGAATAGGCGGACAATGGCAGTATTTTTTTCTTTGATACCCTCTACGGATAAGTAAGGGATTTTGCCAACTGCGGCGGCTATTTTCCCTTTTGTTTTTTCATACTGGGGATTTTCAAAAATGCCAAACAGGAACGAAAAAAAGCAGCAAATCTGTTGAATAGATTTACTGCTTTCTGGTTGCCGGCGAAGCGGCGGTTATTCAGTTGTAGGCGGTAGGGCTATCTCCCAAAGCGGAACTTGAAAATAGCTGTGAGAAGCGTCTGGGTGATGTAGTCCTCTGTATCTTGGTCTACCCGTCCATTCACACGGGCGGCACATTGTATGCGGCGGCGGTAATACTGCAATACAGTTCCCACCGCTTCCGGCTCCCCGCTGGCGGCTTGGACGATTGTTTCATAGGGGAGAAGCCTATTATTTCTCATATGCCATTCCCTCCATTTCCGCTTGGAGCTGCCGTAGGGCTTTTCGGATATGGTAGCCCGCTGTGCTGCGGCTGCGCCCGTACTGTCTGCCAATTTCGTGCTGTGGAATACGCTTGAAAAAGGACAGGTAAATCATTTCCCGCTCCCGTTCGTCCAGCCGTGACAGGGCTTCCGCAAGTAAACCGCTGCTGAAAATGACCGTATCGCCGCAAAGGGTAAGTATGTATTCCTCGTCCGGCTCCGGGGCTTGGAAATATTCATCTGTCGTGCCTAAAGGGTAGTGCTTTTCGTCTGTGAGGTATTCAAGGGATATTTCTCTTTTGTGCTTCCTGCTCCGTGTCCTCGCTGCGTTGATCGTTGCATTTCGGATAACGACTTTGCAAAAGGCATGGAAAGTGTACTCGATATGTTCCCGATATTCTTCTGTACAGGTCATGGAAAATCCCCCTTTCCTCCCAAAAGGGCTGTGGCTGGTTAGTAGTTGCTTTTTATGATAGTAAGGGGCGGCAGCACTTTAGGCTGTCGCTCCTTGACTGCCTAACTGCAAAACCGGGCGGGGCTGTCAACGGCGGGCGAAGCCCGTTCATCTTGACCGTTGACTGGCTCGGCCGGGTTTGCTATTTATCCGGCAAACTTGAATTTATTTTAAGCTATCACGTTTTACCTTTTTAAGCCTTACTATCATTACCATAGGAATTTCTTTATTGTTTTTGAAACATTCTTCATAAAATCCATCAATGACAAATCCAGCTCTAAAACAAAGGTTAAAAATATCTTGTATGGAACGATGATAATAAATCTGCTCCTCCGGCTGCCCTTCGATCGCTATATCATAGTAACTGTGCGGTGTCATATATTTTTCAGTCAATGTGATAAAACAAGGGTGCTGCGTTGCAAAGACAAAAATCCCGTTTTCCTCCAATAGTTCATAAACAGCCATAAAAAGCGGTTCAATATCCGTAATATCCATAATTGCCATATTAGAAACTGCTTTCGTAAAGGCTCGATTTCTTTTTAATCCTAATAAGCTTTCTCTATTGGTCGCATCCGCTACGCAAAACTCAATTTGTTTTGCATATTGTGATCGCCGTCTTTTAGCCAATTCTATCATTTTTTTGCTGTAATCAAAAGCGACGACCGAAGCGCCTCTCTGTGCAAGATACGAAGAATAATTTCCATTGCCGCACGCAATATCCAAAATGTAATCCGAAGGATCAGGAGAGAGAAGTTCCGTTACTTTGGGACGCACTACCTCTCTGTGAAATTCATTAGATTCGTCACCCATTGCATTATCCCAAAATTGTGCGTTTTCCTCCCAGATTTTTTTACTTTCCTCTGTTCCCATGTTCTCTCCCACTCCCAAAATTTGCCTTTTTGCTTCCATTAAATCTTCCTTACTATATTCCATTGTTACCCTCCATAACTTCTGATTGTTGCCGTCTTGACTATTATGTATCTTTTCTTTCCAAAATGGTATAGGCTTTTATTTTTATAATGCTGCAAAACTTTTCTTCTGTAAGGTATTCAAAGGATATTTCCCTTTGCCGCCGCTATTGGAAAGCCAAAAGCAGCGGCTTTTTTACGCGATATGACCGAAAAGACTAGAAAGCAGGATATGTCATCATTTGTCATTTCTTCTCAATGTAATAACTGCATGGCATATCAAGCCAAATACAAGAGAAAAACAGCCACCGCCAAATAGTGATGCTCCCCACCCTGCACCCGACATTGTCATAAAACCGCCAACAAAGAAAATACCAATGCCAAGAAATATCCCGACACCATAAAAAAGTCCAATTGCCATATCATACTTATTAAATTGTCGTTTCTCTTTTTTTTCACATGTTTCCATTTTTGTTATTACCTCCTTCGCAAAATCGTCCATGTGGACTCCAAAAAGAAAACAAATTTTTTTCAACGTATTTAAATCGGGTTCATTAACATCTCTCTCCCAATTCGATAGCGCCTGCCGGGTAACATTCAATTTCCCAGCCAGTTCTTCCTGTGTCATTCCCGATTGTGTTCGCAGATGACGTATTTGCTTTCCTGTTGTAATATCCGTCTGTTTCTGGTTCAAAATGGTTCCTCCTCTCTGATGCTGATTTTATCAATGATATTTCGCAATAGCCAGCAATGAACGTTTGCATTGCGCAAGATGTTACATTATCTTCTGAAACATATGCCGGATCTTGTCTAAACGGCTGTTCGGGCGGCGTGGCTGAAACACAGGCTCGCCGGAAGTTTCCTGATACCCTTTTAATTCTGTAATGCAGACACTTCTTCCATTTGTATAAAAATTCAAATCATTTCTATATTCACCAATACAACGGGCAGGGATTTCCCCCTTAAAAATAACTTCATCTTTTTCAAGTCTGGTTGATTCAATGATTGCGCAATACTTTGGTGCGTCATTATAAGCCCGTGAAAGATATTCCTGCGGTGCAAAAAGGGTAAAGGAAAGGTATGGTTCCAACAGTTGTGTTCCTGCTTTTTTCAATGCCTGCTCCAACACGACAGGCGCAAGAAAACGAAAATCAGCGGGGGTGCTGACCGGGCTGTAATAAACTCCATAATCAAAACAAATTTGGCAGTCTGTCACTCCCCAGCCATATAAGCCCTGCTCCATTCCATAACGCACACCCTCCATGATGGCATTTTGAAAACTTTGGTTTAAATAGCCGAGAGATACCTCGCTTTTATATTGTGTTCCGCTTCCAACAGGAAGCGGTGTTACAGTCAAACCAATAGATGCCCAAAACGGATTCGGCGGCACTTCAATATGAATCGTGTAGCTCGCTTTTTTTTGCGGTCTTTCCAGATAAATAACCGAAGGCTCTTTCATAGCCACGCCCACATGATATTTTTCTTCTAATAGCGAACAAATAACTTCTAACTGTACTTTTCCCAAAAAAGATAATATAATCTCATGTGTAACAGTATCAATGTCAAAATGCAAAAGAGGGTCTGTATCAGCAATCTCTGCGAGGGCATTTAACAGGGCTTCCCTTTGCTCCGGCTTTTGCGGCTCTACCGTTGTCCGAAGTAATGGCATGGGATTATCAATCCGTGTTTTGTGAGGCAGGAGTTTTTCATTTCCCAGAATGTCGTTCAGTTTCAAAGTATCATCAGCTAAAATAACAATTTCTCCCGGACAGGCATGGTCAACCGGGACGATTTCACCATTTGACGGAATACACATTTCTGTAATCTTTATTTTTTCCTTTTTTGACAGCAGCAGGGTATCCCGTAAATGGAGCGTCCCATGATACAGGCGTAAATAAGAAAGCCGTTTTTTCCGCTCTGTATACTCAACCTTAAAAACATATCCACATAATTCAGACTGAATATCGTCTGTTTCTGTAATGAAAGTTTCTGTAATCGCTTCAATCAGTTTTTCTGTTCCTAAATTGTCTTTTGCACTCCCATGATAAACAGGAAACAAAGAGCAGCATCTGGTTCTTTTGCACTTTTCATATTGTAATTCCTGTATATCCAAAGAATCCTCTGCAACATATCGTTCTAATAGTTCATCGCTTCCGGAAATAATCATATCCCATTTGTCCAAATCAGAAATATCGGTCATGGTTATCTTTGGCGACAGGGAAACCTCCTGCATGACAATCATATCACTGGTAAGTTTATCTTTAATGCTTTGGTAAACACGCCGCAGGTCGATCCCATTTTGGTCTATCTTATTTATAAAGATAATTGTCGGAATGTCCATTTTCTGAAGCGCATGGAATAATATACGGGTTTGTGCCTGTACGCCGTCTTTTGCCGAAATGACTAAAACAGCTCCGTCAAGGACAGATAAAGAGCGGTATGCTTCGGTTAAAAAATCCATATGACCGGGAGTGTCCACGATATTGATTTTATAATCATTCCAGCAAAAAGAAGTAACCGCTGTCTGAATGGTAATTCCGCGCTGCCGTTCCAAAATCATAGTGTCTGTTCTTGTAGTTCCTTTATCCACGTTTCCTTGTTCCGCAATCGCTCCACTGGTGTACAGCAGGCTTTCCGTCAATGTTGTTTTTCCTGCGTCTACATGGGCGAGAATTCCAATATTGATTATTTTCATGTGATTGTCCTCCTTTTACAGCCCCAAAAGGGCATAAAAATCCCCAGCAGTAAAATACTTTTACCACTGGGGATTATAATTTGCGGACATACACATATACAGCATACACCTGTTTGTGATTGCTGTTTTTCGGATATGTCAAAATTGATAAGGCAAAAGTATTCTTAAATTGGGTACAAAAAACCAAGCCCCCACAAAAGGGACTATCATAATCCTTTGTTCCCACTATTTGATTATAGTTTTATTTAAGAATACCTTGCCGCATATTTTTTACTCCTTTTCTGGAATGAAGCTATTATATCACATCAGTTTTAGGAAAGCAAGTACCTAAAAGAAATTTTTCTTCCCCTTATATGTAACAATCATACCGGCTTCCTAGCGTTCAGAATGGTTTCTGCTGTCTGCTGTGGTGTTTGGTTGGAATTGTCCAACCAAAAGCCGATCCGTGGTGTTGTCTGCATAAATGTATCGTATAAGGTTTCAACCGTAAAGCCGGAATAGCCTGTTTTCTCCCTGTATCGTTCCCTTCCTTTTATTGTTTCCACATCTGGACAAAGAACGACAACCTCAACAGGGTATTTATGCGGCACAAAAAATATGTACATGTAACTAATTCAACACATTTATAATTTGAATAGGGACATTATAGCATTTACTAAATACAAATTCAATGTATACGGAAATAAAGATATAAGGAGTGGGAGGGATTCCGCCGTAGTCGGCATTGTAGGAAAATCCAAAAGTTTAGATTTTCCCACAATGCTTATCTTTTGGTCTTTGGTTCGGAATAGTGTAGTGCTGGCGGTCTATCTCTTGTTTTCGGTTGCTTGCTTCCTTACCGTACATGAGCATTTGCTCAGGGCTTTGATTATGTCGGTATAATTACTTAACCATTGAAGCAACTTCTGCTGCGAAGTCGTCTTCCTTCTTCTGAATTCCTTCGCCCTTTTCGAAACGAACAAATTCAACAACCTTGATGTTCTTGCCAACAGATGCGATGAACTTAGCAACTGTGAGGTTAGGATCCTTAACATAGGGCTGATCGAGTAAGCAGATTTCTTCTGCGAACTTTCTCATTCTGCCGTCAACAATCTTCTCAAGAACGTTCTGGGGCTTGGGCTTAGCAGACTGCTCATTTTCGTTCTGAACGAGCTTGAGCTGTACTTCCTTCTCAGCTTCAATAACAGAAGCGGGAACGTCAGACTGTGCAACAAACTGAGGAGCGCTTGCTGTAATCTGGAGAAGAAGATCCTTAGCGCAAGCCTTAACAGCGTCGCTGTCAACATCGTCAGCTTCAATCTTGATCATAGAGCCGATGATAGAGCCGCCGCCGTTGTGTGTGTAAGCAAAGAGATTGCCTGTCATTCTCTTGAAACGACGAATCTGAATGTTTTCACCGATTGTAGCAATTCTCTCTGTGAGAATATCGCCAATCTTCTCTGTCTGACCTGCGGGAACAACTTCCTTAAGTGCGTCTACATCTGCAACATCATTATCAATGATTGTGTTTGCTACGAGCTCAACGAACTCGATAAATCTGTCTGTCTTAGCGGCAAAGTCTGTTTCAACGTTGATTTCAACTACAACGCCGACCTTCTTAGCCTCGTCAATCTTTGTATATACAAGACCTTCTGCAGCAATTCTGCCTGACTTCTTAGCAGCCTTTGCAAGACCCTTTTCACGAAGATTCTTGATAGCGGCATCTACATCGCCGTTTGTTTCTTCAAGTGCTCTCTTGCAGTCCATCATACCGCAGTTTGTAAGTTCTTTTAACTGCTTTACTGCCTGTGCTGAAATAGCCATGGTAATTCTCCTTTATATTTATATTCGTTATTTATTATTCTTCTGTAGCTTCTGCTTCAGCCTCAGCAACCTCTTCAGTTACGTCAGCCTGACCCTGTCTTGCTTCGATGATAGCGTCAGCCATAGCGCCTGCAATCAGCTTAACTGCACGGATAGCGTCATCGTTACCGGGGATAACATAGTCGATCTCATCGGGGTCGCAGTTTGTATCTACGATAGCTACTACAGGGATACCGAGCTTCTTTGCTTCTGATACTGCAATCTTTTCCTTGCGGGGATCTACAACGAACAGAGCGCTGGGGAGCTTCTTCATGTTCTTGATACCGCCGAGGAACTTCTCAAGCTTTTCAATCTCGAGGTTAAGCTTAACAACTTCCTTCTTGGGAAGAAGATCGAATGTACCGTCGTTCTCCATTGTGTGAAGCTGTTCAAGTCTCTTGATTCTCTTCTCGATGGTCTTGAAGTTTGTCATCATACCGCCGAGCCATCTTGCGTTTACATAGTGAGCGTTTGCTCTGAGTGCTTCTTCCTTGATTGAATCAGCAGCCTGCTTCTTTGTACCTACGAACAGAACCTCGCCGCCTTCAGCTGCAACTTCGTGAATGAAGTTATAAGCTTCGTCAAGCTTCTTTACTGTCTTCTGGAGATCGATAATATAGATACCGTTTCTCTCTGTGAAAATGTAGGGTGCCATTTTGGGGTTCCATCTTCTTGTCTGGTGACCGAAGTGAACGCCTGCTTCTAAGAGCTGCTTCATTGATACTACTGCCATGGTAGTGTCCTCCTTGATTTTTGGTTTTTTTCCTCCGCTACGCTGATGCGTTCAAGCTCGTGAGCACCGCAGAACGCTATACATAACGTGTGGATTTGCTGTTCAACAGTCTTTTTTCATTCAACAGCCTTATTATTATATCATAATAGGAGCTTCAAATCAATATTCGTACTGAAAATTTTCATTGTGCTATTTAAACAAATTTTTGAGAAATCCGCCTTTTCGTTTTGGCTGATACGGAAAATCGCATCCTACAAGTATCGTATCCTCTCCGATTATCTCAATATCCGACCAATTGATGAATATATCTTCCTCCCTGCCGAAAATGCCGAAGCAACGGCTTTTGCCGTAAACGATGATACGGCAGATCTTTGCCGAGCAGGAGTCAATCTCAACATCATCGACAAAGCCTATACGACAGCCCGATTTTATGCTGATAACTTCTTTACATCTTATATCGCTGAAATGGCACATCATAACGCATCACCGCCTTGTTTCCGGTTTGTTTTATGATATGCCGCAAAGTTTATTCATATACCTTTATGATATAGACAAATATAACGCCGACAGTGCGGCGTTACAGATTATTCACTTATTGCTTTTGCGGGTATATGCTTTTTGATAGCCTCAAAGCTCTCATCGCTTATAACATGCTCAATGCGGCATGCGTCCTCAACTGCGATCTTCTCGTCTACTCCGAGTGTCGTGAGCCATTTTGTAAGGAGCGTATGACGCTCATACATTTTATTTGCTATTTCACTGCCCTTTTCGGTAAGCTCAATGTAGCCCTTTGAATCAACGGTAACATACCCGTTCATTCTCAGATTCTTCATAGCCACGCTTATGCTGGGCTTTGAATAATCAAAATAATTGACAATATCTATCGACCTTACATTGCCAAGCCGGTTCTTTAATATAAGTACGGATTCGAGGTAATCCTCTGCCGATTCGTGTATCTGCATAACGAATTCCTTTCCTGCCTTTTGCAAGCATTAACATATTTTTATAAGTATAACACGTTTTCTGGGGATTTTCAAGTATCAAAGTTCAACTTTTACAGCAAATATTTCAACGTAAATTTACCGTAACGATGAACTTATTCAAGACAATCCGATGAAAAACGGCTGAAAATGCACTTAAAACAGCCTGTACTTTACTAATTGACAACAATAAAGTGAAAATGCAAGTTTATTTTTGTGAATTTTCACCTTGACAAACTTGCAAAACCGTGTTAATATAAGCGAGTAAAGATAAATGTGTATGTTCAAAAGCATACAAATCAGTACAAGGAGAGATTCAAAATGAAGAATTTTAAAAGAGTTCTTGCAATGACAACTGCCGCAGTTATGGCAGTAACATCATTTGCAGGTTGTTCATCCAACAACGCAAACAGCGGTAATGTTGGCGGCTCAACAAACGTAGCCGAAGGCGAAAAGACAATCGTTATCGGCGGAAGCGGCCCTCTTACAGGCGATGCCGCTCAGTACGGTGTAGGCGTTAAGAACGCTATCCAGCTTGCAGTAAATGAAGTAAACGCTGCAGGCGGCGTAAACGGCAACAAGCTGAAGCTCGTATTTGAAGACGATGAGGCTGACTCGGGCGATAAGGCAGTTAATGCTTACAACACACTGAAGGATCAGGGTATGCAGATATTACTCGGCACAGTTACAACAGGTTCATGCCTTGCTGTAGTTGACAAGTCAAAGCAGGACAACATATTCCAGTTCACACCCTCTGCATCTGCACAGGACGTTATCGCTAACGACAACTGCTTCCAGATCTGCTTCACAGATCCTAACCAGGGTAAAGCATCTGCTGACTATATAGCAGACAACAAGGTTGCTACAAAGATCGGCGTTATCTACGACAGTTCAGACGCTTATTCTTCGGGTATCTACAACGCATTCAAGACAGAGGCCGCCGCAAAGGGTCTTGAGCTTGTTTCCGAACAGTCATTCACAAAGGACAGCAAGACAGACTTCTCTGCTCAGATAGCTGACTGCAAGAACAAGGGCGCAGAGCTTGTGTTCCTTCCCATCTACTATCAGCAGGCTTCTCTTATCCTCACACAGAGCAAGAACGCAGGCTTCGCACCCAAGTTCTTCGGTTGTGACGGTCTTGACGGTCTTACATCTATCAAGAACTTCGATACTTCACTTGCAGAAGGCGTTATGCTCTTAACACCTTTCGCAGCTGATTCAAAGGATCAGGCTACACAGGACTTCGTTAAGGCTTATAAGGCAGCTTACAACGATGAAACTCCCAACCAGTTCGCAGCAGACGCTTATGACGGCGTAAAGATTCTTGCAAAACTCATCGAAAGCCAGAAAATCACAGGCGATATGAGCGCATCAGACATCTGCGAAAAGCTCAAGGCAGGTATCACAGCAGCTGATTTCAGCTATGACGGTCTTACAGGTACAGGCATGAAGTGGAATGCCAACGGCGAAGTTTCAAAGTCACCTAAGGCTGTTGTTATCAAGGACGGCAACTACGCTGCTCTTGACAACTGATAACCGGTATACAATATAAATCATTTTAAGACCCGACAGGCTCCGGCCTGTCGGGTTTTGAATTTTATGCAAAAAAATGTTGCAAACGGTTATGCCGTGTGATATAATAAATAGTATTAGAACTTCACTAAGGAAGGATGTTATAAATGGGTTTTCTCAATAACCTCATAAACGGCATAAGCCTTGGCAGCATATATGCCGTAATCGCACTCGGCTATACGCTGGTATACGGTATAGCCAAAATGCTTAACTTTGCTCACGGCGATGTAATCATGGTCGGCGGATATGTAATTTTCTATTCGATGACCTCTTTCAGTATCAATCCGTACCTTTCCGTACTTATTGCGGTTATCGTATGTACCGTACTCGGTATCGTGATTGAAAAGGTTGCGTACAAGCCCTTAAGACAGGCGACCTCGCTGTCTGTACTTATCACTGCAATAGGCGTAAGCTATTTCCTTCAGAATTCAGCGTTGCTACTGTTCGGTGAAAAGCCCGTTAACTTCACCTCGGTAGTAAATGTCCCGAGTATATCGCTCTTTGACGGACAGGTGGTCATCACAGGTGAAGCGATAGTCGCTATCGTCGTTTCGATACTTATCGTTATCGGCCTTTCGCTCTTCATAAACAAGACAAAAAGCGGCCGTGCGATGCTTGCGGTATCGGAAGATAAGGATGCGGCACAGCTTATGGGCATAAACATAAACAGAACCATCTCACTTACTTTTGCCATCGGTTCGGGACTTGCGGCGATTGCCGGCGCACTTCTCTGCTCGGCTTATCCGACGCTTCAGAATACAACAGGCGCAATGCCCGGTATCAAGGCTTTCGTTGCGGCAGTATTCGGCGGTATCGGTTCGGTACCCGGCGCTATGATTGGCGGTATCCTGATCGGTGTTATCGAAATACTCGGCAGAGCGTACATTTCACCTCAGCTCTCCGACGCTATCGTTTTTGCAGTGCTTATTCTCGTTCTTATCATAAAGCCTACGGGAATACTTGGCAAGAAGGTAAGAGAAAAAGTATAATTACAGAAGGGATTGGTTTTTGTGAATAATAAAACAGCCTTGGCAAAAACGAAAATGCTGAAGCCACAGACGAAAAAGAGCTTCACGACATATATAATGGTTACGCTTGCCTTTGTTATAATGATGATTCTTTCATCGACAGGCAACGTTTCAAGTCAGATAGACGGACTTTTAGTTCCGCTTTGCGTATACTCGATACTCGCAGTATCACTCAACCTCACGGTAGGTATACTCGGTGAGCTTAGCTTAGGACAGGCAGGCTTTATGTGCGTAGGTGCCTATGCCAGCGCACTGTTCTCGATAGCTACAAAAGAAACAATACTTGTCGAATGGGTGCGTTTTCCGCTCGCTATACTTGTCGGCGGTATCTTCGCCGCTATATTCGGCATACTGATAGGAATCCCCGTATTAAGACTCAACGGCGACTATCTTGCTATCGTAACGCTTGCATTCGGTGAAATAATCAAGAACGTATTTGCGGCACTCTATGTCGGCATCGACAGCAAGGGTCTTCATATTGCACTCAATCAGGCAGATATGAATCTTGAAGCAGACGGCACCGAAATAATAAGAGGAGCGCTCGGTGTAAAGGGTGTGCCGAATGATTCTTCATTCGTTGTAGGCTTCATCCTGCTTCTGATAACGCTTATCATCTCTTATAACTACATCAACTCAAGAACAGGCAGAGCGGTTAAGGCTATCCGTGACAACTCAATAGCCGCAGAATCCGTAGGCCTTAACATAACGAAGTACAAGCTGATAACATTTGCACTCACTGCTTTCCTTGCAGGTATAGCAGGCGCTCTGTACTCACACAACTACGCAACATTACAGGCCTCAAAGTTCGACTACAACCTGTCGATACTGATTCTGGTATTCGTTGTTCTCGGCGGTATCGGTAATATCAGAGGCAGTGTTATTGCGGCTGTTGTACTTACTCTTATCCCCGAGCTTCTCAGAAGCATCAACAGCTACAGAATGCTCATCTACTCAATCGTTCTTATTATTATGATGATACTCACATCAAACGAAAAGGCAAGAACATTTATCGTAACGAATTTCGGAAAGCTCAAAGGTATGGTGCTGAAGATTTTCAAACGTAAAGACACGGCTGAAAAGGAGGTCAAGTAATTATGGCACTTCTTGAAGTAAAGAATTTAGGAATATCATTCGGCGGTCTGAGAGCTGTTGACGAATTCAATGTTTCAATCGAAAAGGGCGAGCTTTACGGACTTATCGGTCCTAACGGCGCAGGCAAGACTACCGTGTTCAATATGCTGACAGGAGTATATAAGCCCTCTAAGGGTGTTATCACTCTTGACGGTGAAAACATAACAGGAAAATCTACAAGAGATATAAACCGTGCAGGTATCGCCCGTACATTCCAGAATATAAGACTGTTCAAGGAAATGAGCGTACTTGATAACGTTAAGGTCGGACTTCACAACCACTACAAGTACAGCACTGCGGAGGGTGTGTTCAGACTTCCCCGTTTCTTCTCGACCGAAAAGGAAATGGACAAGAAGGCAATGGAGCTGCTCCACGTTTTTGAGCTTGACGATAAAGCTGATTTCCTAGCGTCAAACCTGCCCTACGGCGACCAGAGAAAGCTTGAAATAGCAAGAGCGCTTGCCACAGAGCCTAAGCTGTTACTGCTTGACGAGCCTGCCGCAGGTATGAACCCTAATGAAACGGTAGAGCTTATGAATACGATTCGTTTTGTAAGAGATAACTTTGATATGACCGTTCTTCTTATCGAGCATGATATGACGCTTGTATCGGGTATATGCGAAAAGCTGTCTGTACTTAACTTCGGTCAGCTTTTATGTCAGGGTAACACTTCCGACGTTCTTAACAATCCGGAAGTTATCACGGCATATCTCGGAGAATAAGGGGGACTGCAAAATGGCAATGCTTGAGATCAAGGATCTTTATGTAAATTACGGAATGATAGCCGCCCTCAAGGGCATATCATTTGAAGTAAACGAGGGCGAGGTTATCGCACTTATCGGTGCAAACGGCGCAGGTAAGACCACCACGCTCCACACAATAACGGGACTTCTCCACGCTAAGAGCGGCTCTATTACATTCAACGGTGTTGAGCTTACCAAAACACCCGCTCACAAGATAGTTGAAATGGGTATAGCTCACGTTCCGGAGGGCAGACGTATATTCCAGAACCTCACTGTTCTTGATAACCTTAAGCTCGGCGCTTTCACACGCAAGGATAAGGAAAATATAAGCAAGGATATTGAGATGGTATATGAGCGTTTCCCTCGTCTTGCAGAAAGAAAAACTCAGATAGCAGGTACTCTTTCGGGCGGCGAACAGCAGATGCTGGCTATGGGCAGAGCGCTGATGTCGAAGCCGAAGATTATCGTAATGGATGAGCCTTCAATGGGTCTTTCGCCTATCTTTGTAAGCAATATTTTCGATATAATCCAGACTATAAGAGAAACAGGAACCACTGTTCTGCTGGTTGAACAGAATGCGAAAAAAGCGCTTTCGATTGCAGACAGGGCTTATGTTCTTGAAACAGGTAAGATTTCACTTTCGGGCAAGGCGTCCGATCTTATCAATGACGCTTCGGTAAAGAAGGCTTATCTCGGAGAATAAGGAGGAGCTTATGGGACGTATTATTACAATCGCAAGAGGAATGGGAAGCGGCGGCAAGACTATAGGAAAAATGCTTGCCAAGGAGCTTGACATTCCGTACTATGATAAAGAGATAATCAGAATGGCAAGTGATGAAAGCGGCATCAACGAGAAGCTTTTCGGCAGAGTTGACGAGAAGATAAAGAATACTATCTTCAACCGTGAGGAAATCTATGACGGCGAGCTTTTAGAGCCTGACCATAAGGATTTCACCTCCGACCGCAACCTGTTCAACTACACCGCAAAGATAATAACCGATATTGCCGACAGCGGAAAATCTGCAGTGATAGTAGGCAGATGTGCGGACTTTGTGTTAAAGGGTCGCAAGGATGTTGTAAAGCTGTTCATCTATTCCGATACCGAAACCGCTATCAAGAATGTATACGACAGATACGGACTTGACGGCAAGGACGCTATGAAGCTTATCGAAAAGAAAGACAAGGAACGTAGTGAGTATTACCGCCACTATACAGGCCGTGACTGGACGGACGCAAGAAATTATAACCTCTGCCTTGATACAAGCAGCATGAGCTATAATAAGTGCGTTGAGATAGTAAAGGCTTATATGGCTGTGCTTGACAAGTAAGCATGGATAATGTACTGCAACTTTTACAGACGGTTATAGTTATCTGCATTGTACTTTCAGCTTTGTTGCTTATTTCTCTCGATATATTCTATAAAGGCAGAAAAAAACATATACGGGTGATATTCAAACGGATAACAAAGCACGGAGGACTTAATTCCAACCGTTCAAAATGGACATACAGCAACAATTATACTGTTGACTGCAAATATCCCGACAGTGAAAAGCTGCACACATTCAGATGTGAAAAAACTGTCTTTGATTTATTGAATGAAGGCAAAAGCTACTGTGTGAGAGTAAAACTCAGACAGATAATAAAAATCTATAAGAAGTAAAGCAGGCTGTTGCGAAAACGCAACAGCCTCATTATTTTTATCTTTTTCTTGCATATCCCCTTTCGCTGTGATACAATAATCATAGGACGAAAGGAAAAGGACTATGAGTAATATTACATACGAATATATAAGGCGCAACAAGGACATAAGGACATATATAAGCAGTGCGGACGATGCACTGAGCAGTATCGGATATACCGAACATTCGCTCGCCCACGTTGAGCGTGCGGCAGACACGGCATATATGATACTAAGCACTCTCGGCTACCCCGAAAGAGATTGTGAGCTGGCACAGATAGCGGCATATATGCACGATATAGGCAATGTGGTAAACCGCAACGACCACGCACACAGCGGTGCGATAATGGCATTTCGACTGCTCGACAAGCTCGGAATGCCTGCAAGTGAAATCGCACTTATAATTTCCGCTATCGGAAATCACGATGAAAGCACGGCAAGCCCCGTCAATGCGGTAGCGGCGGCGCTTATAATAGCGGACAAGTCCGATGTAAGACGTTCAAGAGTACGTCCTGCCGAGCAGGAAAAGCAAAGTCACGGAGAAGCGTTATCCGATATTCACGACAGAGTAAATTATGCCGTTGAAAAGTCTGAAGTATATTTTTCAAAAGACAAGAAAAATCTTATACTTGACCTTACTATCGATCTTTCGATAAGCTCAGTGATGGAATATTTCGAGATTTTTCTGACACGAATGGCTCTGTGCCGAAAAGCCGCAGAATCGCTTGGTGTCAAATTCAGCGTAGTGATAAACAAAAACAGAATTCTTTAAGGAGTAGATATGGCATACGATAATTCAAATGTAAAACCACCTATAATCGATCTGCTTTATCCGTGCGAGGAACAGCGCAGAGCCTGCCTCAAGCGAAAGGCGCAGATAGAACAGCTGCCGACCGAATTTGAGAAAGATTTAATGTTAGCGCAACTGTCGGAACAGCTGACACCGCACAACCAGTACAAGATGACGGCGATACTCGGTGAACTGTGCGACGATATTTCGGTAGCTGAATACAGGCTCGATATAATAGACGATCTGCTTGCGGATTCCGCACTTACAACCACTTTGCGTAAGGTCGTTGACAAAATGCTTGTAAACGACAGGACAAATATATATAAGCTGACAACACCCGACAGCTTTACTGTGCTTGACACTGCCCTTACAGCCTTTGAATCATATTGCGAATGTATGGAGATACTGCATAAGCTGTATGAAGAAAAATCATCCGGTATCAGATCCGCCGGTCTTAAAAAGCTGTTTGATTTCTTTGAGGGTCATTACAACAGCAAGCATTATAAGAAGCTGAAAGCCGAGTCAGAGGAACTGCGAAGTGCTATGACCGGCAAGATTCGCAGTGCAACTATCGGCATAAACTTTGATGAAAACCTCGTTCCGATTTCAATGGGTCTTGTCGGCTTTTCCGATAAGATGTACGAGGACAGCGGAACTGTGATAGACAGAATTTTAAGCTTCGGCTCAAAAAACAATGATCATAAAGTTATGCGTGACCTGCACGAGCGTTTTGACGATCCGCAATCGGCAAAGCGTGAGGAGATAGTGAACAATCTTGACAGGGCATTGTTTGCCGAGCTTGATAAGGTAACAAAGAAATACGTTAATTCGATTGACGATATACTTAATGAATACCGTGCGATAGGCTTTGAGGATATGTACGCCATAGAGTATCAGCTTGACTTTTACAGCGGTGCGGTCATGATGATTGAAAATGTACGCTCAAAGGGTCTTGAAATGTGCCGCCCGACGCTTCTCCCCGAAAGCCAGAGGAAAGCGGATATAAAAGGTCTTTTCGACCCGATATATTTCAAGGAGGCTAACGTCTGGAATTTATCCAACAAGCCGCAAAAACAGGTCGTAACAAACGATATAACATTTGACGAAAACGCAGGCTTCTATCTGCTTACAGGAGCAAACAACGGCGGTAAGACCACATTTGTCCGTGCGGTCGGAATATGTCAGGTAATGGCTCAGGCAGGACTATATGTTCCTGCAAGCAGCTGTGAAATATCGCTTGTAGACTGTGTATACACACATTTCCCCAAGGAAGAACAGGTAGGTATAGACGCCAGCCGTTTCACTACCGAGGTAAAGGAATTCAAGGCGATAAGCGACTGTATAACAAATCACAGCCTGCTTTTAATGAACGAATCGATACAAAGCACCACTCCGCAGGAATGTACCGACATAGCCGCTCAGCTTATGCGTATTTTCTGCATTATCGGTGTAAGGGGCATATTTGCGACCCACCTAACCCCGCTTGCAAAGGCGGCGCTTGAACTTAATTCCGACCCTAAGCTTAACACAAGAGCCGAAAGCATAACGGTAACCGTTGACGAAGCCACAGGCGAACGCAGATATAAAATAAAGAAAGGTCTGCCGGGAGCTAACAGCTACGCTTCAACGATATTTGAAAAATACGGTCTTGATATAAAAGCACTTGAAAAGAAAGCCGAAAAAATGAATCATTGACGCAAAAAGCGTGTGTGGCAATCCACACACGCTTTTGTTGTTATTATATAGGGAAAATTAAAGTGTAGAACCGAAGTCGCTAACCAGTATCTGACCATTGATAGGCTTTGCCTCGTCAGAAGCCATAAACAGGATAATGCCTGCAACCTGCTCTGCCGTGCATGAGCCAACTCTTAAATCATTGTGCTTTGACATTGCAGTGATCATATCAACGTCAAGGTCATTTGAAGCGTTTGCTGTCATAGGTGTGAGAATATTTCCCGGGCAAACAGCATTGCAACGGATATGTTTGTCTGCATAGCGCATTGCTGTGTGCTTTGTGATGCCGACAATAGCCGCCTTTGACGCAACATAAGCCGCACCGCCGCAGCCCATTACACCCGCAACTGACGCAACGTTTACGATAGATGCCCATTCCTTCATGTATTTCAGAGCGGCACGCATACAATACATAGTGCCCTTTTCATTTGTATTTATGATTCTGTCAAGATCATCGTCATTGAAACGGTCGATAGGCTTCAGTCCGCTCTCAAGAACGCCTGCGTTATTTACAAGAATATCAATCTTGCCGAACGCTTCTACAGCCTTATCCATAAGGTTTGCACAAGCCGCCTTGTCGGAAATGTCAGTAGGAACTGCAAGAACTGTGCCGCCCTCAGCCTTTATCTTGTCGGCAACCGCATTAAGAGGTTCAATACGACGTGCAGATATAACTACCGTTGCACCCTCTTTTGCAAATGCAAGCGCTGTTGCCTCGCCGACACCGGAGTTTGCACCTGTGATTACAGCTACTTTTCCTTTTAAACGATCCATGTTATTATCCTCCTGAGATTTATGTATTTGCTTATTGCAGTAAGCAATTATACTACTATTTTAACAAAAAATCAAGAGTTTTTATAAAACTTTCAGAGATATTACACAAACAAAAATAATTATGTTGCTGTTGTCGGTATTTACTTATTTTTAATATCATTAAGAAGTGCTATGATTTTTCCGAATCCGAACAGGAACAACGAGCCTGTCAGAAATGCGCCCCAGCAAATAATTGCAGAAGCCCAGTTGAATTCACGCATTCCGGTATCCCCAAGTTGCGCCCCTACAAATATTCCGGCTAAAATCACTATAAATCCCAACACATAAAAGCATATCGAAATTCCCGGCATTCCACCGGAGATTGACGTATATTGTTTGTTTTTGACATTATTCTTGTACGCCTTTAAAAATTCTTCATATTCTTCTTCGGTAAGCTCCTCTGCGTGCCTTGTAAAATAATGATATTCATTGTCTTTCGGGTCAATTCCGTAAACGGAACCCTCGGTAGGGTTTTCATTTTCAGGCAAACGAACATCATAATACAAACCCTCGCTTATAAGTAACTGATTTCTGCTCTTTTGCTCATCTTCCTTGCTTTTTGCAATATATTCTTCCAACTTTTCATTCATAATATCATCCCTCCACCATCTTAGCTATTTCAGAAAAATAAGCGTCTGTCCGTCATTAGCAAGCACAGGCTGTATATAGTCTATTCTCGGCGATTTAAACTCCCTGCGCACCATCTGCTGAAGTACATTTCCGTTATTGCACCCATGCGTCACACGAAGCTCCACACTGCCCTGCGGCGCATTTCTTATTGTCATGACCAGCTTGTTTCGTGCCTCGTCCTTTGTCATCCGGTGCAGGTCAACTGTTATTATCCGCATATTTATCCCTTTCAAAAAGGCAATGATAAAATCACTGCCTTTTTAACGTAATTATTCGGCACTGCTGTTTTTTGACTGAGCAATGTCCTTTTTCAGTTCATCAAGGATAGCTGTATCGGATTTAAGACCGTCTACCGTATATTCACCGTTTGATGCGGAAATAAGAGCGTCCTTTACAAGCGGGTATCTCCATTCAAGATTACGCCTGTCGAACAGTCCAAACAGCTCACCGCTTCCTAAAAACGCACCGTTGTCCCACCATACGCACGGAACACCTACCGTTTTCATCTTTGTAACATAATACTTAGCCCATTCTGCACGATATTTGTCATTATCCTTGCTTCTGGCACCGAACTCGCCTATAATGACAGCCTGACCTTTGTCTGTAAACAGAGTTTTCAGCATATCGGCAAGATTATCAATATCGTTTGTAAATCCTTCCTTGCAGGCTACCCACTTGTTCGACCTCTTATTGTCCGAGAGTGCAAAGTTGTACGGGATATATGCGTGTACCGAAACAATCAGTTTATCGTCGTTTTCGGGGATTTTAAGACCTTTCAGCGCAACTTCGGATGAAGATGCCGCATATCCGGGTATCATAAGATGACGGAGCTTGTTGTTACCGTCAAGGCTTCTTATTGTAGATACAAAATCAGCGTCCAGCTTGTTTACGACCTCTCTTGTCGCATCACTGCCGCCGTTCCATTCCTCGCTTGTACCGATTACTCTGGGTTCGTTAAGTCCCTCAAATATAAGATGCTCGTCATAATCCTTGAAGTAATTGCCGATTTGCGTCCATACCTTTTTAAGCCTGTCGCTTGCCGCCTCGTAATTGTCCTCGGTAGGATAGTGCCATGTTTCGTGATGTATGTTGAGAATAACGTACATATCGTTTTCCATACCGTAATCAACTATCTCTTTTACACGGGCAAACCATTCGTCGCTTATCTTATACTCCGGAGCTTCGCCTGTGCTCCAGTCCCACGTTGTAGGAACACGCAAAACATTGAAGCCTGCTTTCTTGATCTCGTCGATCATTTCCTTTGTAGTATCGGGGTTGCCCCACGATTTTTCAATCGCTCCCGGATCCTGTCCCCTGTTGCTTTCGTTTCCTGCGTCAAGCGTATTGCCGAGGCTCCAGCCGATCTTCATATCCTTTACAAGCTCAACCGAGCTTATATTCTTGATTTCTCCCTGATGAGCCGTTGACGAGCCGTTGCTCGTATTGTCTGCGGATTGTGTTCCTGATGTATTGCTGTCACTGCATCCGCTTATTACAAGTGAACCAAGCAGCATTGTACACGATAATACTCCTGCTACCGCCTTTTTTAATGAAAACATAATAACACTCCTTATGATAACTTGTCAGTTGTATGAAACTGCTTTAAATTGCCTATCTTTTCGTTGCGTTCGTTCAGCACTTCTTCGACCTCAGACCATTCAAGCCCTCTGTCAGCGCAAAGCACCATAACGTGATATAAAAGATCGTTTATTTCGTTTTTAAGCTCGTCATTGTCTGCGTTCTTTGCGGCGATAATTGTTTCTGCGGCTTCCTCGCCTACCTTTTTGCATATCTTGTCTACGCCCTTGTCAAAAAGATAGCAGGTGTATGACTTTTCAGGTGCGTTTCCTGCGTCATACTGTGCCTTTCTTGCCTTAATTACTTCAAAAATTTCTTCATAAACTGTCATTTTCATACCTCATCATTTTTGTATATTTCTTTAAAGAAGCAGGTGTAGCTTCCTGTGTGGCAGGCAGGACCTGCAGGTTTTACTCTCACAAGCAGAGTATCATCGTCGCAATCTGCGTGAATGTCGATTACCTTCTGCAAATTGCCCGATGTAGCGCCCTTGTTCCAGAGTTCTTTTCTTGAACGGCTCCAGAACCACGTATAGCCGGTTTCAAGCGTCAGCTTAAGGCTCTCCTTGTTCATATATGCGAGCATAAGCACTGCCCCCGTGTCAATGTCGGTGACAATTGCAGGTATAAGCTCGGCTTTCTTGAAGTATTTATCAAGATCCATCTGATTTCTCCTTTGATAGTAATAATCTTATTATAATACCGTTTGCAGTAAAAAGCAATAGTAAACAGAAAAAACGGGAGGTTATAAGCCTCCCGGAATTACTTTTAATCTACACGGCGGACAGGTATATTGTTTTCTTCAAGATGCTCCTTTACCTGCGATACCGTAAGTTCTTTATAATGGAACAGCGATGCCGCCAGTGCCGCAGATGCTTTTGTCTTTTGGAACACCTCCGAGAAATGCTCAAGCGTACCGCAGCCGCCGCTTGCAATAACAGGTATCTTTACCACATCGCATACAGCATTCAGAAGTTCTATATCAAAGCCTGTTTTCATACCGTCTGTATCCATAGACGTGAGCAGTATTTCGCCTGCACCGAGTTCTTCGGCTTTCTTTGCCCACTCGATAGCATCTATATTCATATCTATCCTGCCGCCGTTTACAACTACCGTCCAGCTGTCACCCTTTTTCTTAGCGTCAATTGCTACTACCACGCACTGACTGCCGAATATCTCGGCGGCATCGTGGATAAGCTGAGGATTTCTCACAGCCGCAGAGTTTACAGATACCTTGTCCGCACCGCTTCTGAGCAGTTCTCTGAAATCGTCAACGCTTGAAATTCCTCCGCCGACCGTCAGCGGAACGAATACACGCTGTGCCGTGCGGCGCACCACGTCAACCATAGTGCCTCTGCCCTCATGCGTTGCGGTTATGTCAAGGAAGCATATCTCATCTGCACCCTGAGCGTTGTACTCCTCGGCACATTCAACAGGGTCGCCGACTTCCTTTATTCCTACAAAGTTGATTCCCTTTACCACCTTGCCGTCACGAACGTCAAGGCAGGGTATAATTCTTTTTGCGAGCATATATGTTCCTTTCTTTTTCAGCTCTTTTTATTGCGGAAATACCCGAAACCAAGACAGCAAACGGGTAAAAAGTATGCACACCATACCAAAAGCAGAACCGTGCCTGTCAGCGTATCGCCGTCACCGCCGTTAAACAGCGGAAACATCGGCACTAAAAAACATGACGGGAAAAATATTCCGTGTATTTTCAGCATAAGCGAGAGTGTTTTACCGTGCTTTTCTGTTTTATTAACAAGAAAGCCGGCGAAGAATGTTGACAATGCCATAAAGCCGTATCCGAGCAGATCATAATTGAAGAAAAGGCTTCCCGTATGACCGTAATCGATGATTGATAATATCTTTTCGTCAAGCCGTGGCGAAAGATTTACAGTTGTGCACTCGGCAAAGTAAACCAAAAATATCAGCGTAACATATATCGCCGCACATACAAGACTTACATTACCGCAAGCACGCTTTTCATTATCTTTGTTTGACCCTGAAACAGCGCATATAAAAAGCATAAATCCCAGTGCAATAAACATACTTGCAAAACACGAAAAAAACAAAGTGTTTACAAATATCCCTACTATCATGCTGACCGCAAAGCACAGCACCGAAGCTCCGCACACTGCCGAACCGATAACTCCTACAGTGCGATTATTCATTTGCCGCCTCATAAAGTGCCTGCTTTAAATCAAGCGTTCCCTGATACAGTGACTTTCCGCATATCGTACCGTAAAGTCCGAGCTTTCTGCAGGTGATAATGTCATCTATCGTATGCACGCCGCCGCTTGCTATGATATTCGCACTGCAAGACTTATTTATCTCGTCAAGCTGAACGGCATTCACACCGGAAAGCGTTCCGTCCTTTGAAATATCGGTAAAGATAATGTACTTTACGCCCTCGTCCGACATACGCTTTGCAAGTTCGGTGAAGTAAACGTCCGAGGTTTCAAGCCAGCCCTCAGTCGCAACATAACCGTTCTTAGCGTCTATTCCTACCGCTATCCTGTCGCCGTATTCCTTTACAGCGTCCTTTACAAGCTGAGGGTTCTTGACAGCCGCAGAGCCGATTATAACTCTTGACACACCGCCCGAAAGGTACATTTCAACGGTATCAAGGTTTCTTATGCCTCCGCCGACCTCTACTTTAAGCCTTGTATTTTTCGCTACATCAAGGAATATCTCCTTATTTGCGGTGCTTGCGTCCTTTGCTCCGTCAAGGTCAACCATGTGTATCCACTGTGAGCCTGCCTGTTCAAAGCTCCTCGCTGTATCCATATAGCTTTCCGCTACCTTGTGTGCTGTGCCGTAATCGCCTTTTACAAGACGCACACAGTTGCCGTCCTTTATATCAATTGCAGGTAGAATTATCATTCGCCTTCGTTTTCCTTTCCTTGCTCTGCGGGGTCGCAGACAACAGTTTTATCTGCGTACAGTTCAACCTTTCCGCACTTTGTGCAGACATAAGCCGTGACCGGACTTACAGCTACTCCGTAGCCCTCAAATTCGACCGACACCTGAGCCTGCAGCGGAAGTAATCCGCCCGAGAAAAATCCCTGCTTCAGCTTTCCTCCGCATGAACATATCAGCTTATCCATAAGTAGCTCCTTTCTCACTTGCCGCTTAAAGCGACGCAAAAGTTTTAAGTATTCCCAGTCCCGTCTTACCGCTCTTTTCCGGATGGAACTGACAGCCGTACACATTGCCGCTCATAACAAGCGCAGGCACTTTCATACCGTAATCGCAGTATGCCGCAACATTCTTGCTGTCGGTCACAGCCGCATAAGAGTGTACAAAATATACATAATCGCCGTCATTTACGCTTTCGAGCAGCTTGCACGGCTCGTTCTTTTCAAGCGAGTTCCAGCCGATGTGCGGTATTACAAGGTCGTTTGCAGGGTGCATAAGCTCCACCGTACCCGGTATAAGCCCAAGCCCCTCGGTTTCACCGAACTCATAGCTCTTGTCAAACAGCATCTGCATTCCAAGGCAGATACCCATAAGCGCTTTTTTCTTTGCCTGCTCTTTTATCACTTCGGTAAGCCCTGCCTCGTCAAGCATCTTCATAGCATCGGGAAACGCTCCCACACCGGGCAGTATCAGCTTATCCGCCGAAATAATATCCTCGACCTTACTTGATATATTATTTTCCACACCGAGAAAATTCAGTGCGTTCTGCACGCTGAACAGATTTCCTGCGCCATAGTCGATTATCGTTATCATTATAATGTTCCTTTCGTGGAAACTACAGAGCCGTCCGAATTTTTCCTTACGGCTGTTTTAAGTGCATAAGCCACCGCTTTGAACATCGACTCTATCTTGTGGTGGTCGTTCCTGCCGTAAACATTTTTAACGTGAAGCGTAATTCCCGCATTGAAAGCAAACGCACGGAAAAATTCTTCCGTAAGGCAGTTATCGAACATACCCGTTCTGTCATCGGTAAATTCTGCATCAAACACCAGATAGGGTCTGCCGCTTATATCGACCGCACAGAATGAAAGTGCCTCGTCCATAGGAACGTATGCGCTTCCGAAACGCACAATACCGCTCTTGTCGCCGAGTGCCTCAGCCAGTGCCTTGCCAAGCACTATTCCGCAGTCCTCGACCGTGTGGTGTCCGTCAACGTATAAATCTCCGTCACACTTGAGTTTTAAATCAAATCCGCCGTGAACGGTAAGTGCCGTCAGCATATGGTCGAAAAAGCCTATACCGCTGTCTATCTCGGCTTTTGAACTGCCGTAAACGTTAAGCTCCGCCTTTATATCGGTTTCCTTTGTCTTTCTTTCGATAACGCTCATATTCTTATCCTTTCGGTATTCAGCCGACTATTTCGGCAAGCTTTTCAAACACCTTGTCCATATTTTCCTTAGTGCCGATAGATATTCTGAGGTGATTGTTGATTCTGGGCTTATCCCAGTAGCGTACATATATTCCCTGCTCTTTGAGTTTTGTGAAAATCTCTTTTGCAGGTATCTTCTTATGAGAAGCAAAGATAAAGTTACTCATCGAATCCGGGAAAGTAAAGCCAAGCTCAGTAAGCCTTTTCTTGCTGTATTCTCTTGTATTTATAATTTCCTGCGTTGTCTTTTGGAAATACTCCTCGTCCTCTACAGCCGCCGCACCGCCGATAATGGACAGCGGATTCATCGTGTAGCTGTTTACCGAGAACTTTACATCGCTGAGATACTTTATCAGCTTCTTACTGCCGATGGCAAAGCCTATTCTCATACCCGCCATAGAGCGTGACTTTGAGAATGTCTGTACTACAAGCAGATTTTCGTACTTGTCTATAAGCGGCAGACAGCTTGTTCCGCCGAAGTCTATATACGCCTCGTCTATTACCACTACCGATGTGGGATTTGCTTTCAGTATCTCCTCTATCGTATCAAGGCTTTCAAGTACGCCTGTCGGTGCGTTGGGGTTGGGGATAATTATACCGCCGTTGTCGCACTTGTAGTCATCTGGATTGATTGTAAAATCGTCCTTTAAAGGCACTGTACGGTACGGTATTCTGTAAAGTTCAGCCCATACATCATAGAACGAATATGTAATATCAGGGAAAAGAATTTCCTTGTCGGAATTGAAGAAGGTAAGGAACGTCTGCGATATTACATCGTCAGAGCCTACCCCCACAAACACCTGATCGCTGTCAACGCCGTAACGCTTAGCCAGTGCGTCAACGAGCAGTCCCGCTCTTGTATCGGGGTATAATCTCAGTGCGTCCTCGTTATATTCCTTAATCACTTTTTCCACCATAGGTGACGGCGGAAAAGGGTTTTCGTTAGTGTTCAGCTTTATTACATTGTCCGTCTTAGGCTGTTCGCCGGGTGTATACGGCTCGACCTTGCGGACACGCTGTTCCCATGTTGTATAGTTCATCTGTCAGTCCTCGAATCTTACCGTGATAGCGTTTGCGTGTGCTGTAAGTCTTTCACGATTTGCTATTCTTACAATATCCTCTTTAGCGCCATACAGCTTATCTCTTGTATAGTAGATATAGCTTGACTTCTTGATAAAGCTGTCCACTGAAAGCGGCGAGAAGAATCTTGCCGTACCGCTTGTGGGAAGAACGTGGTTAGGTCCTGCGTAATAGTCGCCGAGAGGCTCGGGAGCATATTCTCCGAGGAACAGCGAACCGCAGTTTGTAAGCTTTCCTATGTATTCGAGAGGATTTGCGGCAAGCACCTCAAGGTGTTCGGGAGCAATTTCGTTTGCTATCTCGCAAGCCTTGTCCATATCATCGCATATGATTATCGCACCGCAGTTATCAAGAGAGGTATTGATAATATCCTTTCTTGAAAGGTCTGCAACCTGTCTTTCGATCTCCTTTACTGTTTCATCTGCAACACGCTGACTTGTTGTTATAAGCACGGAGCTTGCCAGCTTGTCGTGTTCAGCCTGCGACATAAGGTCTGCGGCGGCATATTTAGGGTTCGCCGTATCGTCCGCAACTATAAGAATTTCGCTCGGACCTGCTATCATATCAATATCAACCGTTCCGTAAAGGAGCTTCTTTGCGGTTGCTACGAAGATATTTCCCGGACCTACTATCTTTGATACCTTGGGTATCTCCTCTGTGCCGAATGCCAGAGCCGCAACAGCCTGAGCGCCGCCGCACATGAATATCTTGTCAACGCCGCACAGAGCCGCCGCCACAAGTATATCATTGTTGGGCGTACCGTCCTTCATAGGAGGAGTTACCATAATGATCTCGCCTACGCCTGCAATCTTTGCAGGGATAGCGTTCATAAGAACAGACGAAGGATAAGCCGCCGTGCCGCCCGGAACATATAAGCCTACTCTGTCAAGACCTCTTACACGCTGACCTAAGATACAGCCGCTCTCGTCTGTCATCATATATCCGTTCTGCTTCTGACGTGTGTGGAACGCCGTAATGTTCTCCTGAGCGTTAAGCATTGAGTTCACAAAGTCGGGGTCTGCATTTGTGAGTGCGTCCTGTATGACTTCATCGGGTACTCTGTAATACTGCATATCGGGGCAGTCAAACCTTGCCGTATATTCCTTTACAGCCTCGTCACCTCTTGCGGCAACATCGTCTATAATTGCTCTTACGGTCTTTTCAACCTCTGCGTTTACTTCACTGCTGCGCTTTTTCATACCTGCGAGGAATTCTTTTTCACTGCCGTCTGCTTTGATAGTCTTTATCATCTTACTTAGCGTCCTTTCTTATATGTTGCTTTCCATCTTGTCTATAAGATCTTCAATACTGTTCTTCTTGAGCTTCATACTTACCGGATTTACTATAACACGGGCTGATATAGGTGAAACATATTCGTATACCTCAAGTCCGTTTTCCTTAAGAGTTGTACCGGTTTCTACTATATCAACGATACCGTCCGACAGCTCAAGCAAGGGAGCAAGCTCTACAGAGCCTTCTATCTTTACTATATCAACGTCCATAGCCTTTGACTCGAAGAATCTTCTTGTGATATTCGGATACTTTGTGGCAATAGTCTTTACACCGCAGCCCTCGTAGAAATTGTTGCCGACTTTGCCCGCAAGAGCAAATCTGCAGCGTCCGAATCCCAGATCGCATACCTCGAAAAATCTTCCGCCGTGCTCGTCTATAGTGTCCTTGCCGACAACACCTAAGTCACATACGCCGTGTTCAACATAAGTCAGTACATCTGCGGCTTTTGCAAGGACTACCTCGATATTGCTTCCCGGTATATCAAGTATAAGCCGTCTGCCCTTGTCACGAAGCTGTGAAACATCATATCCTATCTTATCGAAAAGGTTTACCGTGTCCTTTTCAAGTCTGCCCTTAGTAAGAGCGATTCTGATTGTTTTCTTGTCCATTTATGTATATCCCTTCTTACAGCGTCATTGTAACGGGCTGTTCGTTCTTATCTTTATCTATTATATCTATTCTGCCGATTTTGTTAGCCTTAGCATATTCCATAGCTGCATCAAGCGTGGGGCAGGTGCTGAACTCTGCACTGATGCCCTTTGAAATAAGCTTTGTGCAGTGGCTGATACCGTCTATCAGATCCTCGTCTGCGGCAAATACCAGAACCTCTGCGTGACGTGCCTTTGTGCTTCTGTTGCTTCTGAGATTAGCCGCCGCAATAGCGTTTACGTTTACCGCAAAGCCTACAGCCGGCATATCGTCCGCTCCGAAGCTGCCTATAAGCGTATCATATCTTCCGCCCGAAAGCACAGCCTGACCGTATTCCTCTATATATCCCCTGAACACGATTCCCGTATAATACTCGGCCTTATTTACAAGTCCTAAGTCGACTGTTATCTTATCTTCTGCTTCAAGCTTTCTCAGTGCGTCAAACGTTTCCTTAAGCTCTGTCAGCCTGTCGGAAAGCGCTGTGCCTGCGAACAGCTTTTCCGCCTTGTCAAATACCTCCGCACCGCCGAAAAGATCGGGGAGCTGTAAAAGTATCTCGGAATATCTGCGTTTTTCGGGATTGCTGTCAACGTTTTCCTTGATAAACTGTGTAAGGTCGGGAGTGTTCTTTGACTCAATAAGGCTTCTTACCGTTTCTTCATCGTCTATATCAAGCTTTTCTAAAAGAAGCTTATAGAACGTGTTATCTCCTATTTCAAGACGTACATCATCGCTTGAGCAGGAGTTCAGCACCTGCGCCGCAAGGCTGAGCGCCTCAAGGTCGGAACGCTTCTCATCACCGCCTATTATCTCAACGCCGCTCTGCATGAATTCATCGTCCCTGCCTGCCATTTTGGGATTGCAACGGTAGATATTCTGCGAGCAGAACAGCTTTAACGGGAACACACCGTCACGCAGTCTTGTTGCAACTATTCGAGCGATAGGCATTGTACTGTCCGGACGCATTACCATAAGTCTGCCCTTACCGTCTGTCAGCTTGTACATATCTTCCTGTCGGAAGCTTCTTGTCTTGTTGTTGAACACATCGTAAAATTCAAGCGCAGGAGTAATCACTTCGCTGTATCCGTGTGCGGTGAACACCGCTCTTAATTTGTCCTCTGCTTCTTTACGGGCTACACACTCGTCAAACAGCAGATCTCTTGTACCCTCAGGTGTAATAAGATCGTAGCTTTTCATCTATGGTTATTTCCTTTCATGCCTGTCGGCTTTGTTTCTTTATTTATATCACAGCACTTTAGTGTGCTAACGTGCTATCACGATAATATGATAACACATAAAACCGATTTTGTCAATCCCCACAGTTATATCGGGGAAATTTCGTCATTTGTTACAAAAAGTTTTTGGGCTAGTATCAATTATTTGATACTAGCTAATTATAGTAAAGTTCAATTCTATAAAAATAGCACAAATTCTCTAGCCCTATCCCATTTAGGACACTCTAATAGCTTTGCATCGTGCAAAGCTTTGTGTGTCCTTATTTCGGCATCCTTGCCGAAAGCCCCTTTCCCCGGAAAGGGGCTATATTGCTGGGGCTACCGCCCCTAGTCCCTGTTGGGGGCTACGCCTAAAAGCAAGGATGCTTTTTTTGCTTGCCATAAGTTATAAGCAAGGACGCTTATGTCAGCTGAACCGAGCCGTTGCACGATGCAACGGCACAAACAGCTGACTTTGCAGAGATGCAAAACCATCAGAGCAAGCAATTTTCAACACCCCATTTTATAGTTGATCATATCAATTATTTGATGTCACAAGCTCCTTGAAGTGCTTTCCTCTTTCTTCAAAGTTCTTGTAAAAGCCATAGCTTGCGGCGGCAGGCGATAAGATGCAACGTGTTTTCGTTACCTGCTTTGCATATTTCACAGCCTGCTCCATATCATCGGCATAGATCAGCTTTACAAGCGGATTTGTCACCTTCTCGGCTACTCTCTTGCCGCTGTCGGGGAGGATTATCAGATTTCTGACCGAAGTATCGCCGCTGAGCCAGTCGGACAATTCATCATAAGGTATGCCTCTGTCCATTCCGCCTATTATCAGCGTATCGGTATCAGGATACGCTTTAAGTGCGGCTATAGCCGTCTGCGGCGCTGTGCTTATGCTGTCATTGATATACTCTGCACCGTTCAGCGTGCAGACATATTCAAGACGATGTTCAAGACCGTTAAACTGCGGAAGCGCATCAAGGCACTGCTTTACGGTACAGCCTGCCTTTGTTGCGGCATAAATCGCTATCGCTATATTATATAGGTTATGCTCGCCTTTGAGCTTTGTATCTATCATATCGGCAGGGTAAAATTCATCACCGATAAAAATACCGCCGTTTCTTGTTCCTATATCACCGCAGGAAAAACCGGCTGTTATGACCCTTGCCTTCGTATCGGCATACTGCTTTACCTCTTCACCGATTATCAGCGTATCGTTTTCATTCTGATAGCGGAAAATGTTCAGCTTTGCGTTTCGGTAAGCCGCAAAATCGGTATAGTGGTCAAGGTGTTCGGGGTAAATATTCAGCAGTACCGCCACATCGGGAGATGCCTTGACATATTCAAGCTGATGACAGGACATTTCACATACGATAACACAATCCTTTGTGAATTCCTCACGTCTTTCAAGCGGAGGTACGCCTATATTGCCTATAAGCATCGTATCTCTGCCGCTTTTTTCGATAAAGAATTTTATCAGGCTTGACGTGGTCGATTTTCCCTTAGTTCCCGTGATTCCTATTATCATATTGTCGCAAAAACGTAAAAACAAGTCGGTCTGCGAGGTAATCTTTGCTTTTATTTCATCGCTCACAATATTTTTAAGAATAACACCCGGAGCTTTCATTATAATATCGCAGTCGTCAAGGCAGGTAAGATAATCCTCTCCACAGCAAAGCGTACAGCCCTCCGCTTCCGATTCCGGCACAGGATTCATATCGGCTACCGTAATGCTTTTGCAATTACAGCTTCCGAGCAGCTTCAATGTAGAACGTCCCTCTCTGCCAAAGCCTAAAATAACAACTTTCTTTCCCTCAAAAAACGCTTTCAGCTTTTCATCTATAGTCATATATCGTCACTTTCTTACTTCAGCAGTCCTATAAGGTGCTGAGGTACAAAATTATCATTGTCAAAATAATTATCCATACTCTGCGGTACGGGCGGATCGGTTTTTGCGTAACGGCTGAGCAGATAAGGGAGCTTCTCTCCCCTGCGCTTTATCGCCATATACAGCGACAGCCTTACCTCGCTCTTTGTGCCTACGCATTCAAACGGCTTATCCTTGCCGTCAAGCACAAGCCCGTCAAACATATCTTCGTACTTTTCGCAGTCGAGCATATTCTTTCCGAATATCTTCACCAGCGTTTCATCGTCAAGAAACGCCGACAGCAGTATATATACATAAAGGCACTTTGCACAATCCGCACACCATGTATCCGTCTTTGAGCCAAGATTACAGCTCTGGAACACAGGAAAATACTGCGGATAGGTAACGAATTTCTTTGCTATCTGCCACTCGCTCCACGGACGCAGAAGGCTGAAATACTGTATACCGTCATCAAGATAATCGGTAACGTAGCTTCTGAAATCACGCTCGAACTCGGTGCTTTTACTGTACTGGTGATTTACCTGCCTGCCGCTGACATAAGTTTCATTCGCACTGCTTTCATTTGACAGCACTATATACTTCTTGCCGTAAAGATAAGCAAACAGATAAGCCGAGAATGCGACCACCGCCGAGAACGGCGTATGACCGTTCAGGTATCCGTCCGCATTGCGTTCAAGGAGCGCCCTGTCTATCGTTCTGCGAGGTCCGACAATTTTGCTTTCGTCAAAGCCTGCGACCTTGGCACACTCTACCGTAGCACCTCTCGGATTTATTATATAGCACAGCGTTTCATCGTGATATTTTCTGAGCAGTTCAAGAGAAACAACGCTGTCCTTTCCGCCGCCTACCGCAACGAGATAACCGCCGACTTCCCTTTCACAGCTGTATTTACGTTTGCCGTTATCATCAGGTACTATCTGCATAAAGCTGTCAAAATCAGCGTCTATATTATTTCTGTAGAAAAACTCTCCCAGTCCGTTGAAGTAGAGCTTTTTCCACCACAGGCACTGCTTTTCGTCAAGAGAACCGCACTTTACCTTTACAACAGGCGGACAGGCGCATTTCCAGTAGCTGACAAGCTCAGCCATACCGAGATTGAATATTATGTATTCGAGAAACGGAGTTACGTTTTTGAGAAGTCCGCTTTCGGTTTTCCACGAGGGATAAAAATGATAATCATCTATCGAAAAATGAAAGAATATTCCGTCATCGGCAATGTCGTAGCCGTGATATATAAATTCCTTGTGCATTTCACGAAGCTCTCTGTATTTTCCTGCGTTGTCCATACTGTTTCCTCCTGTTTATATTATAACCGGCTTTGAGGTAAATTCGGCACCGCACGGCTGTTTTTTATCAAGCGCCAGTGCGTACAGATTTCCCGCTCTTTCTTCAAGTCTTGCAAAACGCTCCGCTTCCGCACTTGTTTTTGCAAGTGCCGAAAGCGATGTGTCCACAGGCAGCTTATGCTCCCCTGCGGCAAGTATTTCCCTGCCCTTTGAATTCATTCCCAGTATCCTCGCATAAGCAGGAGGATTTTTAAGATCGTTTCCCGTTATGCCTAAGAATGCACACAGCACAAGTCTGCGTATTCTTGCCATAGTAAAATTCTTTGATTTTATCATAAGCAGCAGCTGCGGAAGTGAAACCGCCGTGCGTACCGCCTTATATATCCTGCTGTCCATTCCGCCCGTGCCGTTGGGAAGCCGTTCAAATTCCGACTTTGACATAGTGCGTAGCTTTGCAAGGATTGCCGTTTCGATATTTTCAATATGTGCGAAATTCTCATAATCGACAAAATCGGTATATGTGCTTACGTCTTCACCCGCACTCAGCATTTTTCTGAGCCTTGATGCACTGATTACCGTATCACTGCCCTCGTCACTGTCGTGTGCCGCTCCGCTCCTCATTACCGTGACCGGCTTTATCATACCGCCCAGCTTGTCAAGCGCACGGATATATTCGACCGCCAGCGTGTTGTTTGGCTCTGTAAGCGTTTGCACAACATCGGGCGTATAATTCTTCTCGACCGTCTGCTTCAGTGCCGCAGGATACGAAGCACCTTTACGCATAAGGCTGAAAAACTCATCGTTCTGCACCGCATATTCAACAGCTCCTGCCGCCTCCTCAAGCACAGAAACATCACCGCATTCACTGCCGAAGCTCAGCATATCGACACAACCGAGCGAATCGGCAATACGGCAAGCCCCCATAGCAAAATGCTCCGCACTCGACAGTGCAAACGGAGTAGGCAGTTCGACCACCAGATCCGCACCTCCCATAAGTGCGGCTCTTGCTCTCGCATATTTATCCGCAAGCGCTACATCGCCCCTCTGGGTGAAATTTCCGCTCATAACGCATACGATATGAGTTGCGCCGTGCTGTAAACGGGTTTGCTCTATGTGATATTTATGTCCGTTGTGGAACGGATTGTATTCGCATATAATTGCCGCTGTTTTCATTGTGCACCGTTATCCTTTTAAGTCAAATTTACTTTCTGCTGTATCTGAAGTCGCACATATCAGCACCCTCAGCTATAGTTTTTGTTCTTGTGAGTTTCATATCCATAATGTCCGCAAGAACATAGTCCATACGGCACAGATACTGTGCGAGTTCGGGACAGCCCTCGTCCTTGCACAACTTGCATATACCGCATTCATAATAATCGTAACCGAGATCGTATTCACTGTTTGCAGGCAGAATATCGACCACCCAGTCGTTCTCATATTTTCTCTTGTGGCTTTCTTCCGACCACGCAAGACGTCCGGGCATCTTCTTTTCGTCAAGATAACTGTCTACATTCCCTACAGCTTTGTGAAACAGCTTTGAAGCACACAAACCGTTCTTGAATATTTCGTAATTCTCTTCCGCCGTCTTTCCTGTACTGCGGTTCATAGCGATAAAATACGCACCCATCATATAAGAGCTCATCAGCTTTGACTTGCCGATGTCTTTTGCACGGGTAACTATCGCCTTATGCTCGGCAAAAATCTTCTTCGCCATATCTTTCGGAAAATTCCGTCTTTCAAGTTCAGCCTTTACTGCGCTGTGATAAAAATGACTGAGAATTCTCACGTTGAACGAATAGTTCATTTGGTTTTTACCTTGCCTTTCTTAAAACACTTTATATTTCCAACAATCAATATTTGTTGTTTAATGTCTGTTGTATCACTGCTCCCCGACCGTCCACCGTACTTCAGCCCCTCATCAACCTTTAAAAAGGTCGGAATTGTCTGCGGTGACTCGCCGCAAGGTCGGAATTCGGAACGGACATTGCCGCCCGCCGTTTTGCTATCCTGCGGATAGCTGTAACTGCTCCAAAGGCGGAATTGTCTGCGGTGATTGTTATATAACTGTAAAGTCTGTTGTATCACCGTTTCCCCGACCGTCCGCCGAACTTCAGCCCCTCACCGACCTTTAAAAAGGTCGGAATTGTCTGCGGCGACTCGCCGCCCGCTTAGAAGAATGAGATCTGTGCGGATTGAGGGAGATCCCCGAATACATTCATATCATACAGCTTGCTGAGAACGGTGCTGTTTATACCTGATTGTGCCTGAATATCCTCAAGGCAGATGAAATCTCCCTTGTCGATAACTTCCTTGAGCTTGATTGCGGCGTTTTCACCACAGCCCTCTACCGCAAGGAACGGCAGACGGAGGTTTCCGTCCTCTATCGCATAAGTTGTCGCCCTCGACTTCTTATAATCAACAGGCAGGAACGTGATACCTCTGAGCATCATCTCATATATCAGCAGCAGTGCGTCAAGCATACCCTTGTCTTTTGCAGTAGCCTCCGGGTTTGACTGGATAAGCTGTATCTTGTTTCTTACGCTCTCCTTACCGCCGAGAACGGTCTTTACATCTATATTTTCAGTGTGCTTTGTAAGTACCGCAGAATAGAATTCCGACGGATAATAGACCTTGAACCAGCACAGCTTTACAGCACCGGTTACATAAGCGGCGGCGTGTGCCTTAGGGAACATGTACTTTATCTTCTTACAGCTTTCAATATACCACTGCGGTACATTGTTTTCTTCAAACGCCTTGTATATATCCTCGTTGAACAGCTTCTTGGCATTACCCTTACGGGTTATCTCCATTATCTTGAATGCGAGCTTCGGCTCAAGACCCTGATGCATAAGGTAAACCATAATATCGTCACGGCATCCGATAACCTCTGAAATCGTACAGGTTCCGTCAGAGATAAGATCCTGTGCGTTTCCGAGCCATACGTCAGTACCGTGCGACAGACCCGAGATCTGTAAAAGGTCGGAGAATTTCTTCGGCTGTGCGTCCTTAAGCATCTGCAAAGTAAACGGCGTACCGAATTCAGGGATACCGTATGTACCGCTTGAAACGCCGAGATCCTCCTCCTTTATGCCGAGCGGCTCTGTCGATGTGAACAGTTCCATGACCTTAGGATCGCTTGTCGGAACATCCGCTATCTTTATGCCCGTCATATCTTCAAGGTGCTTATACAGCGTCGGCACATCGTGTCCGAGTTCGTCGAGCTTAAGTATAGTATCGTGCAGTGCGTGGAAGTCGAAGTGCGTTGTGATCATATCGCTCTCCGTCTTGTCCGCCGGGTGCTGAACCGCCGTAAAGTCATAAACCTCATAATCGCTCGGTACAACGACCATTCCGCCGGGATGCTGTGACGTTGTTCTCTTAACGCCTGTACAGCCTGCCGCAAGACGTGATATTTCGGCGGAATTTGCCGTCATACCCTTCTTTTCAAGCCACTTGCGTACAAAGCCTTCCGCAGTCTTTTCCTGCACGGCGGAGATAGTACCCGCCTTGAAAACGTGATCCTTACCGAACAGTTCTTCTGTGTATCTATGCACCTTTCCCTGTACCTCGCCCGAGAAGTTAAGGTCAATATCAGGCGACTTATCGCCGTCAAATCCGAGGAACGTTTCAAACGGTATATCGTGACCGTCACGGATCATATCTATATCGCAGTTAGGACACTTTTTCGGCGGCAGGTCAAAGCCCGAGCCGTATGAGCCGTCAAGGATAAATTCGTTGTGTCGGCACTTGGGGCATCTGTAGTGCGGAGGCAATGGGTTTACCTCAGAGATACCTGCCATTATGGCAACTACCGATGAACCTACCGAGCCTCGTGAGCCGACAAGATAACCGTTCTTTTCCGAGAACGCAACCAGCTTCTGCGCTATCATATACAGTACGGCGAATCCGTGCTTTATGATAGAGTCAAGTTCCTTCTTAAGTCGCTTTTCAACTGTTTCCGGCAGATCGTCACCGTACCATGCGTGTGCTCTGTCCCAGCAAAGCTGCTGTAATTCTTCGTCTGCACCGTCAATATGAGGAGTATATGTGCCTGTGGGGATAGGCCGTACCACCTCGATCATATCGGCGATTCTGTTCGTGTTTGTAATAACGACTTCCTTCGCCTTTTCTTCACCGAGATAAGCGAATTCCTCAAGCATTTCATCGGTAGTCCTGAAATAAAGCGGCGGTTGATTAGCAAAGTCCTCATAGCCCTGTCCTGCCTGCAGTACCTCACGGAATACAGCGTCCTCAGGGTCTTTGAAATGCACGTCACAGGTAGCGACTACCGGCTTTCCGAGCCTGTCACCAAGCTGCACTATAGCACGGTTGAGATCTCTCAGATCTTCTTCACTGCTTACCTTGCCGTTTCTAAGCAGGAACATATTATTGCCGATAGGCTGTATCTCAAGATAATCATAGAACGATGCGATTTCCTCTATCTTCTCCTGCGATTCCTTTTCAAGTATCGCCCTGAAAAGCTCGCCCGCCTCGCACGCGCTTCCTATGATAAGTCCCTCTCTGTACTGCGACAGCAGGGATTTCGGTATTCTCGGCTTTTTGTAGAAATAATCAAGGTTCGATGCGGAAATAAGTCTGTACAGATTTTTAAGACCGACCTTGTTCTTTACAAGAATTATCTGGTGATAAGTAGGGAGCTTCTTTATATCCACACTTCCGAATGCCGTGTTGAAGTCGCCTATGTATTCAAGCTTTGCGGTCTTTCTTGTATCGTTTACTATGTGCATATATATCATGCATAGCATTTCTGCGTCCGCAACCGCTCTGTGATGGTCAAAGTCGCCCAGCTTGAAATACTTTGCTATAGTATCAAGCTTATAGTTCTTGATACCCTTGAGCGCCGCCTTTGCAATACTCAGCGTATCGACTACAGGATTATCAAAGCTCTTTCCCATTCTCGTGGCGGCACTTCTGATAAACGACACGTCAAACTTTGCGTTATGTGCGCAGACCGGAGAATTGCCGCAGAAAGCCATAAAGTCGCTGACCGCAACATCTTCGGTCGGAGCGTCGGCTACCATATCGTCCGTGATACCCGTAAGTTCCGTGATATTTGACGGTATCGGCATCATCGGATTTACAAATGTCGAGAATCGGTCAACTATCTCCATATTACGCAGCTTTACCGCACCTATTTCGGTTATACGCTCGTTTGCGGGATGAAGTCCCGTTGTTTCTATGTCAAATACGATTATATCGTCCTCGATTTTTACATTGTCACATCCGTCAACAACTGCGTTTCCGTCATTTACAAAGTATGCCTCAAGACCATAAATCACCTTGAAGTCGGGATCGTCCTTGTTTATCTTCTCAACGGTATTCATAGCCTCAGGATACGCCTGTGCGTTGCCGTGGTCGGTTATAGCTACCGCCTTGTGACCCCATGCGTGAGCCTGCTTTACAAGCACTGACGGAGCTGTAACTGCGTCCATATCCGACATATTGGTATGCATATGAAGTTCTACTCTCTTTTCGGGAGCATTGTCCTGCTTCGGTTTTACCTCGACAAGCATTACCGACTGCGGATTAAAGCAGTTGCAGTGCAGAAAATCGTCAGCCTTATAACTGCCGTTCGCAAGTATCTTTGCACCATTCTGAATAAAGCTGTAGCTGTCAAGCTTTGTATTATAAACGAACAGCTTCATTATCATAGATGAAGTCCTGTCGCTGAATGCGGCTGTGATTATCGTTGACTTTCCGCTCTTGGTTTCCTTCTTCTCGACATTGAAGATCTCACCCCATACGGTAACGTTGTCACGCTCCGTCATTATGCTTGCCATCTCAACAGGAGCGTCATTTATCGGCTTGCCCATTACAAGCTTTGCCTTACTGCCGAAATGCGTGGTTTCAAACATCAGATCCATTTCCTCAGGCTCTGCAAACACGTTTGCCTTTGTCATTGCAGGAGCGGCAGGTGCATTTCCTCCCTGTGAGGAAGCCTTTGGCGCAGGTGTTTTCATAGTGTAATCATCACGCAGTGAAACCTGCATTATATCCGTAGGATTGAACTGCATCTCATTTGCGAATGTGTCAAGCTTATAGCTGCCGTGCATAACAAAAACCGCACCGTCTTCAAGAAAATCGTAATCGTCGATAATCTCGGTCTTAGCGAACAGCTTTACAGGTATCCTGCCCGTATCGTCGCAAAGCGATGCCGTAATTATTGTGTAAACGCCGTTTCTTGTATCCTTATGCTCGACATCGGTAAGCTCGCCCCATACCGTGACGCTGTCGCTTTCTTCGCCCAGTGACTTCAGCGACTGCGGTGCTTCGGTTATCTCGTTTCCGAGATATAAAAGTCCGTCCGTGTTCAGCTTATCCTCAAGATATGTAAGCGTTATCTTACCCGGACGCTTTCTCGGCTCGGGTCTTGATTTCTTACCTCTGGAGCTTTTGCTCTCGCTTGCACGCTCTGCCGCTTTTCTGTCGATCTCATCAAAATCCGGAAGCGGCTGTGCCGACAATTCCTCATAATATCTTTCGTCAAGGTCTGCATAACCTACTGTCGCATTTTCGCTGAATTTTACCGTTACGCTCTTTGAGAATACGCCCTTTGTGAACTTCTCTATTTCCTTGTCTATCTTCTCGCTGTACAGAAGGTCAATTCCGCCGTGCATAAGCGTAAACTCAAATGTATCTCCGTCGTCGCTTATCTCGGAATCGTCCATATATCCGTTTATAACACCGTGTGACGGCTTCAATATCTGAATAATGTCATAAAGATATGACGGGCTGAACAGCTCAGGTGCATATTTCGGATAAATCTTTACCGACGGCACACCGAGATACTTTTTTATCGCATTGCCGGTTTCGGCAAGCACGCTGTACGGTATCAGTTCATCCGCTTCAAGCTGAAGTATCATGCTCTTATCCGCTTCGTCACACAGTATCGACAGCAGTCGTGCGTCCGCTGTCTGCTGAGGCATTTCAACCCTGTCAAGAATTTCTTTTAAAATGGCAGCCATTTATTTCACGTTCCTCATAATTTTTCTTTGTTGCCGAGCATCACGCCGACCTCGTCCATAAGCTCGTCAACCAGCTTTTCCTCAGGTACTCTGCGTATAACCTCGCCCTTTTTGAAGATTATACCCTCGCCCTTTGCGCCGGCGATGCCTATATCGGCCTCTCTCGCTTCTCCGGGACCGTTTACGACACAGCCCATTACAGCTATCTTTATATCGGCTGTTATATCTCTTGTACGCTGTTCAACCTGCTTTGCTATAGAAATAAGGTCGATTCCCGTTCTGCCGCAGGTGGGGCAGGAAACTATCCTCACACCGCCGCCTATGCCTACTGCTTTAAGTATATCCTTTGCGGCATAAATTTCTTCGACAGGGTCGGCTGTCAGCGATACCCTTATCGTATCCCCGATACCGTCAAGGAGCAGTGAGCCTATTCCTGCCGCCGACTTGATTATACCCATACGAGTTGTACCTGCCTCGGTCACTCCGAGGTGCAGAGGATAATCGTACATTTCGTGTATCAGACGATAGCTCTCCGTCATCAGCTTGACATCGGACGATTTGACCGAAAGCACTATATCATCAAAATCAAATTCACGGAGCATTTCCACATGGCGTGAAGCACTTTCTGCCAGTGCCTGTGCGGTAGGACCGCCGTACTTAGCAAGAAGCTCACGCTCTACCGAGCCGCTGTTCACGCCTATTCTTATAGGAATATTGCGGTTGCGGCAAGCGTCCGCCACAGCCTTTACCCTGTCCTTATCCCCGATATTTCCGGGATTTATCCTTATCTTGTCGACACCTGCCGCCGCACATTCGAGCGCTATCCTGTAATCAAAATGTATATCTGCGACAACAGGTATATTGACCGCATTTTTAAGCGCATATATAAGCTCCGAGTTTCTCACCGCAGGCACTGCCGTGCGTATTATCTCACAGCCTGCCTTTTCAAGCTCGATTGCCTGCCTTACATTGCCCTCAACATCATCCGCAGGGATATTCAGCATCGACTGTATATATATATGCTCTCCTCCGAGAGTGAGATTTCCGACTTTAACTTTCTTCTTACTCATTTTAACCGCCTGTAATTATTCTTACAATATCATTGAATGTTACTATGACCATAAGCACCATAAGCGCAACGATACCGATAAAGTGCACCATTCCCTCATGTTCCGCCTTGACAGGCTTTCCTCTGATAAGCTCTATGAAAAGGAACACAAGTCTGCCGCCGTCCATAGCGGGTATCGGCAGAAGATTTACTATGCCTATGTTTATTGCAATCAGCGCCGCCAGCGTCATAAGCGAGCCCCAGCCGAAAGAAGCAACGGTGCTTACACTCTGCACAACGCCGATAGGACCCGACATTTCGTTAAGACCGTATGTGCCGTTGAGCAGATTGCCGAACGAGATCCATATCAGCCTGCCGTATGAAATAAAGTTTGCACACGCCGCCTGTATAACGTTCACAAAATTATGCCTCTCGCCGTAAACGATAAAGTCGAGATACAGGTTGTTTTCCTCAGACGTATATCCGCTTTTATATTCATCTGCAATTGCCGCAAACGATTTTGCAAATTCTGCATCGTTCTTTTCAAGCTCCTTGAAAGCCTCTGTATAGCTGTTAGTATCTATATCGAAATATTCGGTGGGAAGTGCCGCATAGCCCTCTTTTTCACCCACCAGCTTTTTATATTCCGAAATCATTTTTGCGTAGGAACGTGACGCAAATTTAACATCGTTCAGTTCAACCGTCTGACCGTTTCTCTCAACTACAAAGTCATAGCTGTAATACTGCGAGCCTATACCCCTCGACTGTGAATTTGAAAGCTGGAACGAAATATCCATCGTTGTATAGATATTCATACCGTTGATTTTCAGTATCTTATCGTTTGCCTGAAGCACAGACGAGCTTATCGCACCCTCCTGAAATCCCGCAACGACATTGGTCGAAACGCTGTTTGAACATAAAACGGAAATAATACAGAAGATAAATCCGAGAACGAAGTTCATAAACGCACCTGCGGCGATTACAAGTATCCTCATCCACACAGGCCTGTTTCTGAAGCTCCTCGGGTCGTCATTTTCAACATCCTCGTCAAGCATGACCGAGCCGCCTATCGGCAGTGCCTTGAACGCAAACACGGTTTCCCCGATACGCTTTTTGAACAGCTTCGGACCCATTCCTATCGCAAATTCCTTGACCTTCATCTTGCATAGCTTTGCAACCGTGAAATGTCCGAATTCATGCACAAGTATAATCAAAAAAAACAGAAGTATTCCCAGTAAAATGTTGAGTATGTTCAAAAGTGCCTCCTTATTCTAAGCATGGGCAATTACATATTCCCTTGCCGTGTTTTCACTGTCCAGTATATTGCCGAGCGTTACCTCTTTATGCTCCCTCACATTTTCACAAGCGTCGGCAACAAGCTCTCCTATGCGGTAAAACGGTATCTTATCCTCAAGGAAAAGTCCGACAGCCGCCTCGTTTGCGCTGTTAAGCACAGTGCAGGCTGTACCGCCCCTTGCTATCATCTTCTTTGCGTATTTAAGACACAGGAACGTTTTCTCGTCCGCTTTTTCAAACGTCATAGTGCCGACATCAAAAAGAGAAAGCCTTTTTGCCGGTGACGGTAACCTTTCGGGATAGGTCAGCGCAAACTGTATCGGTATTCTCATATCGGGTACGCCCATCTGACCTATGACCGAGCCGTCCTCAAACTCGACCGCAGAGTGCAAAATGCTCTGTCTGTGAACATTTACCTCCACTTTTTCAGGTGTAACTCCGAACAGCCACACCGCCTCTATAAGCTCAAGCCCCTTGTTCATAAGCGTTGCGCTGTCTGTTGTTATCTTCTGTCCCATGTTCCAGTTAGGGTGCTTCAGCGCCTGTGCCTTTGTTACTGTTTTCAGCTTTTCATAGCTGTATCCGAAAAACGGACCGCCCGATGCCGTAAGCAGTATACGCTCGATACCGCTTCCTCCGCTTGCCATAAGCGACTGGAATATAGCGGAATGCTCGCTGTCTATCGGCAGTATCGGCAGGTTTTTCTCCTTTGCCTTTTTCATAACAAGCTCGCCGCCCGTAACAAGCGTTTCCTTGTTAGCAAGCGCCACCTTGTTGCCTGCGTCAAGTGCCGCAAGAGTAGGACGAAGCCCTACCATACCTACGACCGAATTTACAACAGCATCTGTTTTCAGTGATGACACCTCACACAGCCCATCCATTCCGCACAGCACCTTTATATCGGTATCGGAAAGCCGCTGCTTCATATCGCTGTAACGGTTTTCGTCATATATGCAGACAGCTTCGGGCATAAATTCACGAGCCTGCTTTTCAAGAAGTTCGGTGTTTTTTGCGGCACAAAGTGCAATCGGTTTAATGCCGTGCATACGGCATACGTCAAGCGTCTGTGTACCTATCGAGCCTGTACTGCCGAGCAGGGCTATATTCTTTATAATACTCAATTGTTACCTCTTTATGACAAATAATGCCGAAGAGTATTCCGCTTCGGCATTGTAATATGATTATACGATTATGCTATTGGGGTTATGGGGAAGTATATCTGGAACATCATATATGCAAACGGTGCGGCAAGCAGAACACTGTCAAAACGGTCAAGAATACCGCCGTGTCCGGGTAATATATTGCCGAAATCCTTTACAGAACATTCACGCTTTACAAGTGACGCAGAGAGATCTCCGACTACGCCGAGTCCCGATATAACAAGCGCCATAACAGTGAGATACACCCAGTTCACGCTGAATGTATGCACTCCGCCGTTTATTATGCTGTCGATAAGCTCATACGCAAAGCTCATTATAACCGCAAAAACGCCCGATGTTATTATACCTCCGACAAAGCCCTCCCACGTTTTCTTGGGGCTTATCGCAGGACACATCTTATGCTTGCCGAAAAACGTTCCGACAAAATACGCACCGGCATCTCCCACCCATGCGCTCACCATAGTATAAACTATAAGGAACATAGCGTGATCAGGAAATTTTGAGCGTATAAATGCTATCGAGCAGAGTGCAAGAGGTATCGTAATCGATACAAACGCAACAAGTGCGACCTGCTCAAATCGAGCCTTCTCGTGATTGAACAGCATCCCGAGGAGCATTATTACAACAAAACCGAAGTAAATCAGCTTTACGTTGTTCCTGAGCGGTTCTATCCAGAAAATAATGGGTGTTACAGCCGCAAATATAAGGCTTACGGCTGATGTGAACTTATTCTTCAGATATTTGGTCGTAACTAACATTTCATATACCGCTATGACAGAAAAAGCCGTCATAGCAACATAGTAAAGTACCTCGTTGTTAAGTGCTATTATTAAAATACCGATCGGTATCGCTACCAGTGCGGTCACTATTCTGGTTACCATCTTGTAGTTCTTTTCCTTTCAGAAACGCATTACAGTCCGCCGAATCTTCTGTTTCTCCTTGCGTACTCGTCACAAGCCGCAATAAGATCCTTCTTTGAAAAATCCGGCCACAGAACATCCATAAACAAAAGCTCCGCATAAGCTCCCTGCCAGATAAGGAAGTTTGAGGTTCTCTGCTCTCCGCTCGGCCTTATAATAAGGTCGACAGGAGGGATGCCCTTAGTATAAAGATAATTGTCAAAATCGTCTTCCGTAAAGCCGTCAAGATCGACCTTACCCTCTTTATAATCCCTTGCAAGACGTTTTGCCGCAGTCAGTATCTCATCCTTACCGCCGTAATTGAGCGCTACAAGAACATACAGACCGTCATTATTCTTTGATATTTCTTCGATCTCGACAAGCCTTGCCTGTATGTCATCATCAAACGCAGACTTATCCCCGAGAAAGATTATCCTTGTATTCTTCTGAGCCATACTGCGTATATCGTCAAGATATTTTACAAGCAGCTTCATTATGGCGTCAACTTCATCCTTCGGACGTTTCCAGTTTTCCGTTGAAAACGCATAGAATGTGCAATATTTTATTCCGATGTCACGGCAATCCTCAACGGTGCGCCTGAATACCTTTGCGCCCTGTGAATGACCCGCCTTTCTCGGAAGTCCTCTTTTTTTCGCCCACCTGCCGTTTCCGTCCATAATAAATCCGACATGGAGCGGAACACAGGTCAAAGCATCCTTATTCAAATCAGCCAATTTGATTACCGGCAATTAAACTGTCATGATTTCTTTTTCTTTTGCACTGCAGGCAGCGTCCATTTCATCACAGTATTTATCTGTGAGCTTCTGAACGTCCTTCTCGCAGTTCTTGAGATCGTCCTCTGTGATTTCGTTGTTCTTCTTCATAGCCTTGAACTTTTCCATAGCGTCACGGCGAACGTTGCGGACAGCTACCTTACCTTCCTCGGCGATCTTCTTTACCTGCTTGCAAAGTTCTTTTCTTCTCTCCTCTGTAAGCTGAGGGAATGTGATACGGATAGCCTTACCGTCGTTTGTGGGAGTAATTCCGATGTCGCTTGCAAGTATAGCCTTTTCGATAGACTTCAGTGTTGAAGCGTCCCAGGGAGTGATAACAAGCACTCTTGCCTCTGAAACGGCAACAGCCGCCATAGCGTTTATCTGCGTGGGAACACCGTAGTAGTCAACGGTCACCTTATCCAGCACTGCGGGATTTGCTCTGCCTGCACGGATTGAAGCGTATTCTGTTTCAACAGCGGCTACGCACTTGCCCATCTTGTCCTTAGCGGTATTGATTACGTCTTTCATTGGTTAATTTCCTTTCGGGTATATATTATCGTTTTTATTTACCTTCAGCTTACTTGTCGCTGACTACAGTACCTATCTTCTTGCCCATTACAGCATCGAAAATATTATCCGGTCTGCTCAGATCGAATACAAGGATAGGTGTCTTGTTCTCACGGCACATAGCCGCAGCGGCACTGTCCATAACCTTCAGGCTCTGCACGAGTATCTGCTGATGTGTGAGCGAATCGTACTTAACAGCATCGTCATACTTATGCGGATCCTTGTCATAGATACCGTCAACCATAGTCGCCTTGAGAAGTATATCCGCATTTATCTCTGCGGCTCTCAGTGCGGCGGCACTGTCTGTCGAGAAGAACGGGCTGCCCGTACCGCAACCGAATATCACTATTCTTCCCTTTTCAAAATGCCTTACAGCCTTCTGTCTTATATACGGCTCAGCTATCTGCTTCATGTCAATGGCAGTCTGCACACGGACCTGACAGCCAAGACTTTCGAGTACATCGGCAACTGCAAGTGCGTTCATTGCTGTAGCAAGCATACCGATATGGTCGGCTCTTACTCTGTCCATATTCTCGCTTGAACGGCCTCTCCAGTAGTTTCCTCCGCCGACAACGATACCTATCTCGGTACCGACGTCATAGCACTTCTTTATGCTCTTGCATATTTCGGTGACAGTGGGCATATCAAGACCCATTTTCTTGTCCCCTGCAAGTGCCTCGCCGCTGAGTTTTAAAAGTATTCTCTTATACTTCGGTTGATTTTCGGACATATTATTGTTTTTCCTTTCAGATAGGGTATTAAATTTTAATCAATAATCAAGAACTCTTATGCGGCCGAGCAGCTTATCTCCGAGCTTTGCAACAGCCTCGTTGCAGTCCTTTTCGCTGATAGCGGGAGTAATAAACGCAAGCTCGCCGTCCGGAGCACCCTTTCTTGTAAGATAGCTTACCTTGCCGAACAGAGCCTCAGCCTCGTCCTTTGAAACGCCGTTTACACGGATGTAATTTTCAAGAACTATCTTGTCTGTATCCTCGATGAAGTCCTGATCGCTGTCCTCCCAGTAAAGTGACTTACTCGATGAGTTCATCTTCACAGCGATAACAACGTCTGCTACAACGGCGCTTGCTGTCGGGAGCTTGCCCGCACCCTTGCCGTAGAATACAACGTCGCCCGTAGAGTCGCCTCTTACGAGTATTGCGTTGAACACATCGTTAACGCCTGCAAGCTGGCTGTCCTCGTGGATAAACGCAGGGCAAACCATAACGGCTACCTTGCCGTCATCCTGTCTTGAAGCCCAGCCGATAAGCTTTATCGAGCCGCCGAAATTCTCACAGTATGCAACATCCTCAGGTGTGATCTTCGTGATACCTTCGGTATGGATATTATCGGGATAAACGTGCTTGCCGAACGAAAGAGATGCAAGTATGCAGATCTTTCTGCAAGCGTCGATACCGTCAACATCGGCAGAGGGGTTACGCTCGGCATAGCCAAGCTCCTGAGCCGTCTTTAATGCATCGTCAAATGCCATGTTGTCACGGATCATCTTTGTAAGTATAAAGTTTGTAGTACCGTTTAAGATACCTGCGATTTCATCTATGCGGTTAGCCGAAAGGCACTGGTGAAGCGGTCTTATGATCGGGATACCGCCGCCTACGCTCGCCTCGAAGAAGAAGTTTACACCCTTCTCGTGTGCGATTTTCAGAAGCTCTGCGCCCTTCTTGGCAACAAGCTCCTTGTTTGATGTTACAACGCTCTTTCCTGCAAGAAGCGATGACTTTACAAAATCGTATGAAGGCTTGATACCGCCTATAACCTCAACCACTACCGAAATTTCGGGGTCGTTCAGTATAACGTTGAAGTCCTTTACAAACTTGTCTTTATAAGGACTGTCGGGAAAATCACGCAGATCAAGAATGTACTTTATCTCTATCTCCTGACCGGCTTTCTTTAAAAGACCTTCCTTATTCTTCTCAATAACCTCGACTGTGCCTGAGCCTACGACACCGTAGCCGAGAACTGCTATTTTTGCCATTGAAAACTATCCTCCGTTTTCTTTTGTTCGATTTATACAGTTCTAAGTATATCATGATTTTTTATGCCTGTCAAGGTAAAAACACAACTGCCGCTCCTGCAAAATTTTCATTGCAAAAAAGAAATTTCACACAGCTGTAAAAAACGGCTGTGTGAAAGCATTTTTGCTTACAGCGTCAACCGCTCCTCAACGTACCTTTGTACGCCTGTCGGAGCAGTTTCCTTGTCTGCGTGTGTTTCTCATCGTCTGCGGCATCATTGCCAAGTTTTATTGCATTCTTCCGAATGAAGATATTCAATGTTTTTGCAAGTGAATCTATACGCCTTTTCTTGCTCCCCTTTGTTCTTTTCCTTTTACTCTTGAATGATATTGCGCCCGGTGTATTCGGAGAAACGAACATAAGACTTACGTAGTCACAGCTGAGATGTTGACAGAAGTGTCGAAACTTATTTCAACTAACGTTTATCTGCCGCCGACAACATAAGTTAATCCATACATCAATATTTATAACGGCGGAACTTGATGCGGCACATTGCCGTCCGCCGCACCGCTATCACTCCTTGACTACTTCGTAGTCCTTGCCGCTTGTTGCACGCTTTAATGCCTCAAGATACTGCGGAGTTCTCCACTTGTATATCTTCCTGTTTACCTGGCTGCCGCTATCCCATATAAACGTTGCTATACCGTAATCACTGCACAGCTTGTTCAGCTTTTCTATAAAGAATATACAGGAAGAAAGATCGCTTCCGCTTGCCGCATATTCACCGATTATTACGGGTATTCCCTTGTCAACGAAGTTCTTTTTCATCTTGCCGATAAGCGTTTCCATTTGCCTGACTTCCGACTTTGTACCCCATGTGTGCTTTATATCGCAGGTGCAGAAATCCCACGGTGTGTAGTAATGTACCGACAGGATACATCTGCCCGCTTTGTCGTCAGGCATTTTATAAAGCGAATCGCAGGTGCGCTCTATATCCGTATAATATCCCGCAATAAGCAGATGACGCTTTGCATTGTTTCCGCCTGTCGCACGGATTATGTCAACAAAATCCTGATTGATCTTATTTATCAGATTATATGCGTCCGCCTTATTTTTATTGTAAAGCGTATCAAATCCGACCTCGTTCATCGACTCGAAAATCAGATAGTCCGAATAGTTTTTGAATCTCTCTGCTATCTGCTTCCATACATTTTTGTATTTCTTCAGGAATGTATTATAATCCTTCTGCGACTCCTCGATTATCCATGCACCGAACTTAGGATCACCGCCGCCGTCGTGATGTACATTTATAATAACATACATTCCCTGCGAGTATGCATAATCGACTACCTGCTGTACCCTGTCCATCCATTCCTTATCTATGTTGCCCTTGCGATCCATGTGATCTCTCCACGTCACAGGTATACGCACCGCATTTACGCCGTTCTTTTTCAGCGATGTGAACAGCTCTTTTGTGGCTTTAGGATTGCCCCACAGCGTTTCATCAACCTTTTCTCCCGCTTCAACATGCTCGTTTACCTTACCGTCGCCGTCACGGTCAGCCTGACAAACATCAAGCGTATTACCGAGGTTCCAGCCGAACGTCATATCTTCAACCAGTTGCTGTGAAGTTATATTTCTCATCTTTCCTGCGATCGGTAACGGCTTATTCTCACTTGCTTTCTTTGTGGTTGTTGTCATAGGCTTTTTTGTTGTTTGCGAAGCAGTAGTTGAAGATGCAGGTTTCTTTGTCGTCTGTGAAACCGTAGTTACAGTTACCGTCGTTGTCTGCGGTGCAGGTGTATCTGCCGCCGAAGTATCCGCTTTCGTTGTATCGGTACTGCTTTCGGTTGACTTAGATGTATGCTCTGCCGCAGTTGTCGAAGCCGTGCTTGTCACAGAGCTTTCAGCTTTGCTGTCCGCATAACTGCTCACATTCTGTGATTGCGATATTCCTCCGGAAGCATTTTCACCGCTTGTTACCGCACTCTGCGCACATCCTCCAAGCATTGACACAGTCAATGCAAGTGCAATTAATGACTTCAACACTTTTCTTTTCATAGTAAACTCCTTTACCGTAAATCGTTTATTCTTGTAAGACGTCTGTTTTTCGTTTTATAAAGCATCGCTTTTCTCGACAATTTTATCTTATTATTTTAAGTATATCATGATTTTTATGCCTGTCAAGGTAAAAACACAGTTACTTGCCTTTTACACGAAAAAGAATAAGCCGGAGGTTATTATAACGAACGCACGATAACCCCGTCATTTCTGTTGCCGCCACGCTTTTCAGACAGGCATTTCGGCAATTGAAATCATGATATAATAACCTCAGACAGATAATCCGCATAAGCGGATTATCCCGTGCAAAAGCACGGTTGGCGGGTACCCGCCTGTCTGAGAACATTTTATCATCAAATCCTTTTGTCAAAAGACAAAAGTACGGCGTACCGCCGTGTCGGCTTACGCCGACTTGATTTGTGATATAATAACCTCAGACAGATAATCCGCATAAGCGGATTATCCCGTGCAAAAGCACGGTTGGCGGGTACCCGCCTGTCTGAGAACATTTTATCATCAAATCCTTTTGTCAAAAGACAAAAGTACGGCGTACCGCCGTGTCGGCTTACGCCGACTTGATTTGTGATATAATGAAGTATCGGCTTTATAACGGTTGACTAATCCGCTTTGTCTTGTTATAATAGTATACAGATTTTTTTGATATAAAAGCACAAATAAAAAAACGCTTTATATCAATAAACAGATAAAAGGAGAAGATAATATTTGGAAAAATTCACTCAATTGCTCGCCGGACTTGGCGGAGCCTTATTGCTTATATTCGCTGTCGTAGCGTCTGTAATGCTCAACAGCACATATATCCCCGATGACAGCGACAGTTCTTCCGCACCTGTGACAACTGCCGCTACGGCCACCAAAGCCCCCGAAACCACTCCCGTCACCACAAAGCCGCAGACGACAACTCCTGTTACCACAAAGGCTCCCGAAACAACAACAGTCGCTACAGAGCCTCTTGAGTGGGGAGAAGAAGCCTTCAGCGCCACAATGTATGTAAATCAGTCCTGCTACAGCAGAATAAAGGCACTAATGGGTTCCGAAACCGTTAAACAGTATACATACGGCGAAGCGGTAAACGTTGTCGCAAAAACCGACACAGGTTATTACAAGCTCAATGACGGCGAATATATTCACGGCGATTATCTGAGCGAAACCGAACTTTGATAATAAATTATGAATAAAGCAAGAAACGTTATAACAGAAAAATTCACGGCATTATTTCTTGCCGTTATAACGCTCGCCCTCGTCAGCGTGAGTGCAGGTGCCTCCGAAAGCGGCGATTCTTCGACCGATGCCGTTAAAAAGCCCGAAAAGTGTTACGAACTTGTGACAGGCGAAAACGAAGAATACTACAGCAAAATAGCCATCAACAGCCGTTCCGTGGTGATAAGCGGATGCTATAAAAACGACCCGGTCACCGACATTACCTTGCAAAGCTGCGGTACTGTATCATCAACTCTTAAGGTAAACCCGGACGGCACATTCACCTCTGTCCTTAACCCTTCCGAGCCTATAGGAAGCTCCGACCGCATCGTTATCACGCTGAAATCGGGAGCAATGCTGAGTTACCTTATAATGTATGATGATAACCGCTACTTCCCCGACAACAAGCTCGGCAAGCAGAATCTGTCGGTGCTTGAAAATGCAGTACCTACCTCAGCAAAATCGTGGGCAGGCTATGTCACCGATGAGCTTACAGAGGAAGGTGTAAAACAGACGCTTGACGAGGTCGCCTATCTTGCCGATTATATAGCAGGCGATATAAAGGACGATTACAAAAAGCTCGAAGCGATAGCAAAATGGGTATCCGACAATATTTATTACGACCGTGACGCAAGAGAAAATTCGGTAACTCAGTCCGAGATATGCATAAAGAATGTTCTCAAAAGCCGCAAAACAGTATGCGTCGGATATTCCGCACTTTTCAGTGCACTGTGTGAAGCACAGGGGCTTTATGTCGTAAACGTAAAAGGTACGGTAACATCAGACACGGTAGATTACTCCGACCTTGCTGACGGACCGGTAAACCACGAATGGTGCGCCGCACTGATTGACGACAGATGGATATGGGTAGACTGCGTATGGAACAGCAACCTGAAATTCCAAAACAACGAGTTTATTTCCTTAGGGGCAAACACCGAAATGTATTTTGATATTTCACCGCTTGCCCTGTCCTTCGACCATTGCGCATATCTTGCCGAAAAGCGTTATTATTTCCGTGCCGGCGAATATTTCAGCCAACAGGACACAACCACCCCCGACAGCAGAAATGAAAGCACCCCCTCGGCAGATACCTCCGTATCAGCGGAAATCTCCGCAGCTTCAACCAAGCCTCCGACCTATACCGCTCCCGAAAATTATACGCCCGTTACAAGCTATGTTCATTCGAACGAAGAAAGCGACAGCGCCAACGGCAATCTCACATGGATAGCCATACTGACTTTATTCGTTGCAATATTCATAGTCTTTGATTTTATCAGCATAAAGAAACTGAAAAAATAAGCCATCGGTAAGGCTTCAGCCTTATTGACATACAGAAAACACAAAATACGAAAGGAATTCAGACCAATGGTAGTTATCGAAATGGAAAACGGCAAAAAGATAAAGATAGAGCTTTATCCCGAAATTGCACCTATCACCTGTGCAAACTTTGAAAAGCTCGTTAAAGAGGGCTTTTATGACGGGCTTATCTTCCACCGTGTAATCAGCGGCTTTATGATTCAGGGCGGCGACCCCGAAGGAACAGGAATGGGCGGCGCAAAGGAAAACATCAAGGGCGAATTTGCTCAGAACGGCGTAAAGAACGATTTAAAGCACACAAGAGGCGTTATCTCTATGGCTCGTTCGATGATGCCCGACAGCGCTAGCTCACAGTTCTTTATAATGCACAAGGACGCTCCTCATCTCGACGGCGGTTATGCCGCTTTCGGCAAGGTAGTTGACGGTATGGACGCAGTTGACGAAATTGCAGATACCGAGGTTGACTGGAACGACAAGCCCACTACTCCTCAGGTTATGAAGAGAGTTTATATTGAAGACTAACAGCGTTTAAACCACGCAAGGTTTACAGCACAGGCTTCTGTATTACGCAGAGGCCTGTATTTATTATAAAAAGTTTTTTATAAATTTTCTCAAAAGCGTGACCTTTATAAAAATATCCTGTCTTTATAGGTGAACAGGCTGTTTAATAAGAATAAAAAGGAGTGAGAAATACGGAAGACAGCAGGATTATAGAATTATTCTTTGCGAGAGATGAAAAAGCAATATCCGAAACCCACAGCAAATACGGCAGATACTGTTACTCTATCGCCTACAACATACTTGCCGTGAATGAGGACTGCGAGGAGTGCGTAAACGATACGCTGATGAAGGCGTGGAATGCAATTCCGCCGCAGAAGCCGAAAAAGCTGTCGGCATTTCTCGGCAGGATAACACGCAACCTTTCGCTTAACAGATTCTTTGAGAAAACAGCAGATAAAAGAGGTTCGGGACAGACAGCCGCCGTTCTTGATGAGCTGGCTGAATGTGTGTCGTCCGGTGTTACTACGGAAGATATTTCCGACAACAACACGCTAAGGCACGCCCTCAACGATTTTCTCATCTGCCTTGAACCCGAAAAACGTATTATCTTTATGCAAAGATACTGGTATATGATGCCGGTCAATGCGATAGCCGCCGAACATTCATCTACCGAAAGCCGCATAAAGATGATGCTTCTCAGAATCCGAAGCGAGCTTAAGGAGCATCTTATAAAGGAGGGTATAACACTATGAAAGAAAAACGCTTACTGAATGAACTGGGCAATGTAAACGATGAATTTGTCGAACAGGCAAAGCCGAAAGTAAAGAACAGCAGAAAAAGGCTGTATGCCATTATCGGCTCGGTGGCTGCTACGGCGGCGGTGTTTGTGGCAGTATTCGCAGTCGGGAACGGTTTACTCAAAAATGCCGATAATGATTTCAACAATTCATCATCAGCAATCACAAACGAATCAACAAACCAAACAGCTTTGGCGTACAGCAATATTAATATTTATTATCTGAACGGCTCAAGCACGGAAAAAACAACTAAATATCTTGCCTGCGACGCTAAGGTTATTTTTTCCGAGTGGAAAAAGCTCAATAGCATCGGCGATGATGTACGTTTTATCAAGTGCTTTATCAACAGCAACGGTAAAGAGGAGATCAACGACAGCACAGTCGGCTACATTGTCGGCGACAAAGCAACTCTTGAACTGACAATATCGAGTGATATAAAGAAATATTACGAAAAACACGGAGAAGAACCTCTCCTCTCTTCTCTCAAAAAAACATTTACCGAATATTGTGACTTCTGCACCGATTACAAACTCATAATTGAATAAACCGATAAAGCGCTGTAAACCACTGCTGGTTTACAGCGCTTCTCTTTATAACAAACCGCCCCGTGAAAAACACAGGGCGGTAAAATATTCATTTAGTATTATCTATCAGTCAGCCAAGAAACTGCTCATAAGGGTATGACCCTCAGCAATATAATCGCCCGTCTTAGCCGCACTCTCCTCGCAGAAGCAATCAACACCGTCCAGCTTCTTTCTGCTGTCATATATCATGAACGGCACAGGAGCGTTTGTATGTGTTCTCAGTTCAAGCGGTGTGGGATGGTCGGGGCAGATAAGAATTTTTATATCCTCGTCCTTGAATTCGTCAAGCAGCTTTCCGAGTATCTTTTCGTCAATAAGGCTTATTGCCTTTACCTTATTGTCAACCTCATTACGATGACCGCATTCATCGGGAGCTTCAACATGGATATATACAAAATCCTTGCCGCTCTTCAGTGCGTCAACAGCCGCCTGAGCCTTACCGTCAAAGTTTGTATCTATGTAGCCTGTTGCACCGTCAACCTTGATAACATCCATTCCTGTGAACTTGCCGATACCTCTGAGCAGATCGACCGCAGAAATCATAGCGGCGCTCTTTCCGTACTTTTCGGCAAAAGGAGTAAGCTCCTTGCGAACACCCTCGCCCCAGAACCATATACTGTTTGCAGGACGAAGACCTCTTTCGATTCTCTTTAAGTTTACGGGATGATCCTTCAGCAGATCATAACTCTTCTTCATCATCTCAATAAGCACCTTGCCGTTTTCGTTCACACCAAGATGCGTCTTTATCGGCTTGCCTGTTATATCGTGGGGAGGAGTCAGCGTACCTATATCGGTCGTACCGTGATCCCATATCAGACAATGACGGTAGCTTACACCGCTGTAGAATCTGAATTCATCCGTACCGAGCTTTTCGTCAATGAACTTTATAAGCTCTGCGGCTTCTTCTGTAGATATATCGTCGGCACAGTAGTCGAGTATTGTCTTGTCCTCGTAAACCGGCTCGTCCGACAGCGTTACAAGATTCGTTCTGAAAGAAACGTCCGTAGGCTTCATATCAATGCCTATACTGCCTGCCTCTAAAGGACTTCTGCCTGAATAATATATTGCAGGATCATAACCGAGTACGGAAAGATTCGCAACGTCACTGCCGGGCTTCAGATTGTCCTCGACCGTCTTTACAAGACCTACTCTTGATACCTTTGCGAGCTTGTCCATATTAGGCTTGTGTGCAACACTCATAGGTGTTCCGCCTATATCCTCACGGGGAAGATCGGCCATACCGTCGCAAAGTAATACTGCGTATTTCATTTTTTGTTATCCCTTTCTTGCATAAAAAATCCGACCGAAAATACGGCTGAAAAAACCGCTTTTTCCTGTCTTATCTATTAAAGTATAGCACAATGTCTGCAATAAATCAATATAAAAATTGCAAAGCGACTTGTTTTTGCTTTATCTTGCCGTATCGGTAAGCAGAATTTTACACGGATATTTTCCGACATAAAATCAAAAATATCATCAAGGACGGTGATATTTTGAATATTTCCAAAAAAGAATACGCACAGCTTGCCGACCGTTATTCCGTACCGAGCAAGCTATATATAACAGTGCCGAAAGCGTTTGTGATCGGCGGACTTATCTGCTGTATAGGGCAGTTCTTTAACGATTTATATATTATGATAGGAAACGATGCAGATACTGCGTCGGCATACACCTCAATAACGCTTGTGCTGATAAGTGCCTTACTGACGGGCTTCGGTCAGTATGAGCGGATAGCAAAGCACGCAGGCGCAGGCACTCTCGTTCCTATAACAGGCTTTGCTAATGCCGTTGTTTCCCCTGCCCTTGAATTCAAGACCGAGGGACTCATTCTCGGTACGGGCACAAAGATGTTCATCATTGCAGGACCTGTAATAGTCTACGGCATAACGGCGGCATTTGTCTACGGCATAATTCTGTTCGTTATAAGTCTTTTCGGAGGTTGATATGGCTAAACTGATTTCAGAGGGTACAATAGAGCTTGACCGTGGTGTGTCGGTTTATTCCTGTGCCGCCGCAGTCGGAAAAATGGAGAGCGACGGACCTCTCGGCAACTGCTTTGACTATGCCGCAGAGGGTGCAGAGCTTGGACTTACCACTTGGGAAAAAGCCGAAAGCACCTTTCAGCAATATGCCTTTGATATTGCCCTTAGAAAAGGCAAGCTCATAAAAGAAGATATTTCGTTCATTTTTGCAGGCGACCTGCTTAACCAATGCACAGGCTCGGCATACGGCCTGCGTGACACCGATATATCATTTATCGGACTTTACGGTGCCTGCTCGACAATGGCTGAAAGTCTTGCAATGGCGTCGCTTTTTGCGGATATGAGGCTCGGAGAATATTTCGCCGCCGTTACCTCGTCACACTTCTGCTCTGCCGAAAGGCAGTTCAGATTCCCGATAAACTACGGCGGCGTTCGTCCCCCTACTGCTCAGTGGACAGCTACCGGCGCAGGCTGTTGTATAACCTCGGTAGCTGAAAAACCGCCTTATGTAAAGAGTGTCACGATAGGCAAGATAACCGATATGGGCATAAAGGACGCAAACAATATGGGTGCGGCTATGGCAGGTGCGGCATACGATACGATAAACCGACACCTGCTCGCCACCGGAACATCTCCTGCCGATTATGACGTAATCTACACGGGAGATCTCGGACAGGTCGGCTCGGAGCTTATGTGCGAGCTTTTCCGCCGTGACGGAACAGAAATCAGCCATAAGCACAAGGACTGCGGTCTTATGCTGTACGACCGTGAAAAGCAGGACGTACACGCAGGCGGCTCAGGATGCGGATGCAGTGCCTCGGTACTGTGCGGACATATCCTGCCGCAGATAGCCGAGGGAAAGCTCCACAGAGTGCTGTTTGCCGCTACCGGTGCGCTTATGTCAACAACTAAAGTACAGCAGGGCGAAAGCATCCCAGGCATTTCCCACCTTGTAGAAATTTCAGACGCTTTATAACAGGAGAAAAATTATGCAGTATTTATGGGCATTTTTAGTCGGCGGTGCGCTTTGTGCTATAGGTCAGTTACTTATCGACCTTACAAAGCTCACCCCCGCAAGAATACTTGTAGCCTACGTTGTTTCGGGCGTGATTCTCGGAGCGGTAGGTCTTTATCAGCCGCTTGTCGATTTTGCAGGCGCAGGTGCGTCCGTACCTCTCACGGGCTTTGGCAATCTGCTTGCAAAGGGCATGAGAAAAGCTGTGGAAGATGACGGCTTACTCGGAATCTTCACGGGCGGATTTACCGCCTGCTCGGCAGGAGTTACCGCCGCAATGATTTTTGCTCTTGCGGTATCACTGATTTTCAACAGAACAGACAGAACAAGACAGGAATGATCCGTCTGTTTACCTTGACAAGTGCAAGTGCAAGTGCTATTATAATTACAGTTATTTAAAACTAACTGTAATTCATACATAAGGGGAAAATCAAAATGTCAAAGCAAAGTTACATTGAAAAAGGCTTTATAGAGGTCTGTAAAAATCGCTGTCCCGAACAATCCGAAAAGCTTATATCAGATATGAATAAAAGACTTGCTGTGCTCAGAAAAGAAACCGAAAACGAATCGAAAGCGATGAAATTCCACCTTGAAAGCCAGATACTACCCGGCATAGCGACTTATGAAACTTTGTCCGCCGTTATGGGTAAGGAACAGGCTTTAGCCGAGATACACCGCATTGTAGAGCTTCATTCACTTAAAATGAAAAAAGCGGTATCAAAAGCCGCCCGCTTTGCAGGAATGTATAAGCGTTTTCCGAAAATCTTTCTGAAAATCACGCAGAAAACCTTCGGCCGTGACGCAGGCTTTGACTATAAGATATATGACACCGATAAAAACACAGCAAGACTTGATATGATAAAATGCCCTTATCACATAATGACCGTAAGGTACGGTTGCCCCGAGTTATGCGTATGCTTCTGTGACAGCGACGATACAGCATACGGCGACATTCACCCTAAACTCAGATGGCACAGGACAAAAACTCTCGGACGAGGAAACGACTGCTGCGATTTCTCGCTGAGTTACATAAAAACCGAATAAACCACAACCGCCGACCTCACAGCCGGCGGTTCACTTTATCCATATATAAATAACTCAGTTAAGATACATAAATCCCTGTATCACGACACCTATAATCATAATAAGCGCAAGCACCCCCGCACCTATCTTCATACCTATTCCGAGCCTTTCACGATTTTTCTGCTTCATACTCTTACGCTCCTTGAACAATATATTTTAATTATACACCGATAAATTTCCGCTGTCAAGCAGAATGTACCTGCATAACCGGCAGAATGTCCGGAATAAACTGTATCATTATCTTTCCGGAGTGTGATATTATGTTTATATCGGTACTGCAAACCGCATTGCAGAGCCTTATCTTCTTTGCTCTGCATTTTAAAAGCAACGGTTCATTTCCCCGACAGCTTTCCGCAAAGGAAGAACGTGAATGCCTTGAAAAAGCGGCTCAGGGCGACCTTGCCGCCCGTGACAAGCTGATAAATCACAACCTTCGCCTTGTGGCATATATCGTAAAAAAGCACTACCCCGACAGCAAGGAAGCGGACGATCTTATCTCGATAGGCATAATCGGGCTTATCCGTGCCGCAGAAACCTTTGATTACAGAAAGAACATCAGCTTTTCCACCTATGCCGGAAAATGCATAAATAATCAGATAAGAATGTACTTCCGTAAAACAAAGCATCAGCAGACGGAGGTTTATATGAATGACCCGATGGACTGCGACAAGGACGGAAACGCCGTCACCCTTGCCGATATTTTCAAGGACGGAACGGATGTTGCCGAGGAGGCCGCCCTTAACATTGAGCTTGATAAAATGTACCGATATATAGACGAGGAGCTTGACGAGCGTGAAAAAGAAATACTCACAAAGCGTTACGGTCTGTCTAAAACATCCTACCGCACCGACAGGATAATGACCCAGCGTGAAGTCGCAGACGAGCTTGGCATAAGCAGAAGCTATATTTCAAGAATAGAAAAGAAAGCCCTCGAAAAGCTCCGCTCACGCTTTGAAAAAGGAGATTGATACAGAAGTAAAAAATGACAGCCACGATACTCGATCGTGGCTGTCATCAGTCTATCAATAAACCTTTGTGTTTTCTGAAAATGGGGTGTCGCTTATTGCTTGCTCTGTTGGTTTTGCATCGTGCAAAACTTTTGGCAAGCAACCAAAGCATCCTTGCTTTGGGGCGGAGCCCCCGACAGGGTCTAGGGGCGGTAGCCCCAGTAATATAGCCCCTTCCCATGGGGAAGGGGTTTGGGGTTAGGGATAGAGAATTCGCACTATCTTATAAAAACATACTTTTTCTACAGTCTAATGACAGCCACGATACTCAATCGTGGCTGTCATGCTTATTTAATTTCTGTTATTCAGCCGCATTCACCGACTCAAACTCATCAATAATTTCCTGCGAGGGCTTCTTGTCAAGAAGCGATACAACTACTATAGCAACAAGTGCAACTATGAAAGCCGGAAGAAGCTCATAGATATTGAACAATCCACCGAGCGGTCTTACAAGGAACTTCCATATGAATACCATTGCACCGCCTGCGAATATACCTGCAAATGCACCCCACTTTGTCGTTCTCTTCCAGAACAGAGCCGTCAGCACAACAGGACCGAATGCCGCACCGAAGCCTGCCCACGCAAACGATACTATCTGGAATACCGAGCTGTTGGGATCCCACGCAATAATGATTCCGACGATCGCTATTACAACGACCGTGATTCTTGCGATAAGCATTGCCGTCTTTTCGCTTGTCTTTATCTTGAATACCTGGTTGAACAGATTTTCGGATACCGCAGATGATGCCGCAAGAAGCTGTGAATCCGCTGTCGACATAGTGGACGCAAGAATACCCGCAATGATAAGACCGCCTACCATAGCCGCAAGAGGACCTGCCTTTGCAAGAAGATTAGCTATTACAACTATTACCGTTTCGGGATCTGCCAGAGGATCTATTACATTGTTCTTTGTCATAGCAAGACCGACAACGCCGATGAATATCGCAACAGCAAGCGAAATAACCACCCATACAGTAGCAACACGTCTTGAAACCTTGAGCTTCTTGCTGTCGTTTATAGCCATAAATCTCAGCAGAACGTGAGGCATACCGAAATAGCCGAGACCCCACGCAAGTGTTGAGAAGATAGTCAGCGGACCATAATCGCCCGTCTGCTGTTTAAGAACGTCAAACGTATGTGTCAGTGAGAAATATCCGGGCATTGATGTTGCGTGGTTCATTACCTCAACAACACCGCCGACCGATGAAATGCCGAATACCACTACTATAATAAGTGCTAACGACATTATAATGCTCTGTATAAAGTCTGTTGTACTTGCCGCTAAGAATCCGCCGATAGTGGTATATGCGATGATTACTACCGCACTTATTATCATAGCGATATGATAATCAGCACCGAAAAGGCTGTTGAACAGCTTGCCGCAGGCGGAAAATCCCGAGCCTGTATAAGGAATAAAGAATACTATGATTATCAGTGCCGAGATAAGAGTAAGTATCTTCTTGCTGTCCCTGAATCTGTTTGAGAAGAAATCCGGTATAGTTATCGAATTACATACATGAGAATACTTTCTGATTCTTTTTGATACGATAAGCCAGTTGAGATATGTGCCTATCGCAAGACCTATACCCGTCCACGCAGCGTCGGCAATACCCGTAGCATATGCAACGCCCGGAAGACCCATAAGCAGCCAGCCGCTCATGTCCGATGCCTCCGCACTCATTGCGGTAACAAACGGTCCCAGCTTTCTTCCTCCTAAATAGAAGTCGCCTACATTATCCGTTTTCTTTGCACATATTACGCCGACAACTACCATCATAATAAGATAAACGGCTATTGTTATCAGCATAATTATCTGTTGTAATTCCATTTTTACTTTTCCCTTCGTATTTTTTGCGTTAATACGCACATTAACTTATATTTTATCACATCTGCAATAATTTTGCAAGTTATTTACGAATAAAATTCATACAATGCCTTTATTTTCACGTTACAAGATTTCCTTTGGCTTACCTCACACGCAATTTAAAGCGGCATATCTTATTTAAGTCCGTTTTTTAGTACAGATAATCTGCTATTATATGTGTGTAAGAGAAATAAACCGACAATTTTTGTGCAACAGAAAGGAAAAACAATATGCTTTTTATAATTTACCTGATACTCACACCGATTTTATGCCTTCTCGGGATGCTGATGCTTGAACATCTTGAACGGAAAATAAAAACAGCTCTCGCCAAAAAAGCGAAAGCCGTTTCAGTTTGTCGAAAAACCAATTATTATTAAAGCTGTACATTAAAATGTATCACCAACACCGCCGCTAACACTTTCCTTACCGACAAAGTATTAATAATTTCGTGAGTGCATCATTACAACTGCACTGACATTAACCTTTCAAAAAACGCCGCTAACCTAAGATATATGTACTAATATGCGGACGTGTAGCGTTAAGCGTCCCTGCATTGACAGGATATACAATGTTCAGGTGGTTATTCGAGTTTAGCCAACACCCCGACGGGGTGGGGGTGTGAGTAAGGAAAGAGGGAGCCACGAGGGAGAGAACCTAAGAGTATAGGGCTGAGTCTTGCTTACGCAAGCACTCGGACGTTTCGCTTTGCTTCACTGGGCTGTCAAGTCCAGCGGAGCTTTAGCGGAGTGCACGAGCCTTGCGTAAGCGAGGCTCAGACTTGCACCTAGTCTCTTTGGTTCTTTCCCTCGTTAATATTGACAAGTGTACCCACTCGAATAGCGAACCCGAGAAGTGCTGTCCGACAAATAGCACTATCGGTAGCTTGTTATCATAGATAAATACTAAAATATATAACAGAAGTATATCAATTAAAGACTTTTGTACAAGCTAAAACAGCTCTCGCCAAAAAAGCGAAAGCTGTTCCCAAACATTCCTGTTCCGTTGAAAAAATCACCTTCACCGACAACAAAACACGCAAAGCGGTCTGAATCAGAATATTTCCTCCTCAGCCTTGCTCGGTCTGCCCATCAGCTTTGAAACAGCCTCAAGCGGACTCTGACCGTTATAGCATACCTCGCAAAGCTGTTCGATTATCGGCACCTGCACATTATGCTCACGGGCTATCGCATAAGCTATCTTTGCACACTGATAGCCCTCTACAGTGCCGACCTGCTTTACCGCCTGTGCGGCAGGTATGCCCTGACCTATCAGAAGCCCTGCACGGTGATTTCTCGAATGAGAGGACGTACAGGTAACGATAAGGTCGCCTACGCCCGACAATCCGTCAAACGTTTCCCTTTTGCCGCCCATAGCCACGCCAAGACGTGTGATTTCGGCAAGTCCTCTTGTCATAAGTGCGGCAATAGTGTTGTCGCCAAGCCCCATACCTTCTACTATTCCACAGCAGAGGGCGATGGGGTTTTTTAATGCTCCGCCAAGTTCACAGCCGACAAGGTCGCTGTTCCTGTATATTCTGAAACGATCGTTCTGCAGGGTTTCCTGCAGATACATCATAGAGTCCTCATCTTCAGAAGAAACAACTATAGTCGTAGGCACGTTTCTGCCTATTTCTTCTGCGTGTGAAGGACCCGTAAGCACTGCTATGCGGTTGTCGGGAAGTTCCTCCTTAAGCACCTGCGACAGACGCTTGTCGGTATTTTCTTCAAATCCCTTGCCGACATTTACAACTATAGTATCCTTTTTCACATAGCTCTTGACCTTCTGTGCAACCTCACGGACAAACTTTGACGGTATGGCGAACACAAGTATATCACAGTCGCTCACACAGTTCATATCCGTTGTCAGCCTTATTGTCGGCGGTACAATCACTCCGGGCAGGAGTCGCTTATGCTCGCCGTCGTTCATTATTGCGTCTATTTCTTCTTGATATTTTGACCATGCAGTCACATTATGTCCGTACTTGTCCCACATAATAGCAAGAGCCGTACCGAAACCGCAACCTAATATTGTGATCTTAGCCATCTGTAAACCTTCTTTCTGTCAGGCCTTCTGCCCGAGCTTCTTTTCAGTGTGATTTTTAAGTCTTACAAGGTTTCCCCTGTGCATAAACAGTATCAGCACAGCGATAAGCGCCGATAATATCACATTTATCCATACGCAAGGATCTCCTGTTATCAGGCTGTATACAAGTATCGTCACAGGATAACATACCGCCGCTATGCACGAACCAAGTGAAACATATCGTGTCAGCGCAACGACTATGATGAATATTCCGAGCAGTATGCACGCAGGTATCCACTCGACCGTCATAAGCACAGCCACAGAAACCAGTATGCCTTTTCCGCCCTTGAAGCCGAAATATATCGGGAAAACGTGTCCGATTATAGCCGCAACCGCCGCCGCAAAGCCTACATAGGTCATCATATTGTCGGGATTTGCCGTATCTGTTCCCGTAAGCCACAAGAACGAAAATCTGACTATAAGTATCGACAGTGTGCCTTTAAGCACATCTCCGAGCAGTACAAAAAGTGCCGCTATCTTTCCCTGCGTTCTGAGAGTATTCGTAAGACCTGCATTTCCGCTTCCGAGCGTTCTTATATCTTCTCCCGTTTTAATCTTTGTGACGATGATAGCAGTGTTGATTCCGCACAGCAGATACGGCACTATTATCATTATTGCATAACACAGATATATCATTATCCGTTATTCTCCTCGTTCTCTTGCTATTATTTTTATAGGTGTTCCGTCAAGGCCGAAACTTTCTCTTATCTGATTCTCTATATATCTCTGATAGGAGTAATGGAAAAGTTCCTTATCGTTGCAGAAAATTACAAACGTCGGCGGCTTTGCCGATGCCTGCGTCATATAATACAGCTTAAGCCGCTTGCCCTTGTCTGACGGCGGCTGTACTCTTGCGGTAGCATATCCCAGCATATCGTTGAGAGTGCCTGTCGAGATACGTCTTATATTCTGCGAATAGGTGTACTTTATCTGCTCAAACAGCTTATCCACCCTTTGTCCTGTAAGCGCCGAAATAAACACAAACGGAGCGTATGACATAAACGAAAAATCGACCTCGAGCTTCTTTGTGAATTCCTGCATCGTCTTTCCGTCTTTTTCAACAGCGTCCCACTTGTTTATTGCAATAACGCTTGCCTTGCCCTGCTCGTGAGCGTATCCTGCAACCTTGCTGTCCTGCTCTGTAAAGCCCTCCGTAGCGTCAATCATAATAACGCATACATCGGCTCTGTCTACAGCCATATAAGCACGAAGCACGCTGTACTTTTCTATCTGCTCGTTTACCTTGGACTTGCGGCGGATTCCTGCCGTGTCAATAAGCACATATTCCTGACCGTCACGCTCAATGACCGTATCGACAGCGTCACGGGTAGTACCTGCGATATTCGACACTATCATTCTCTGCTCGCCCGCAATTTTATTTACAAGCGAAGATTTACCCGCATTCGGCTTACCGATGACCGCAACCTTGATAGCATCTTCCGAATACTCACGCTGAGGATTTTCCTCAGGCATATTTTCAAACACAGCGTCAAGCAGATCTCCCGTACCGTGACCGTGTACGGACGATACCGCAATAGGATCGCCCAGTCCGAGATTATAGAATTCATAGAACTCAGGCGGAACTTCTCCTATTCCGTCACACTTGTTTACGCACAGCACAACAGGCTTGCCGCTTTTCTGGAGCATAGCCGCAACATCTGCATCATTCGCCGTAACTCCCGATGTAACATCGGTCACGAATATTATCACGTCTGCCTTATCTATGGCAAGCTGTGCCTGCATTCTCATCTGTGAGAGTATCACGTCCTTGCTGTCAGGTTCAATACCTCCCGTATCAACAAGCATAAACTCCTTGCCGAGCCACTCCGCCTTTGCGTATATTCTGTCACGGGTAACACCAGGTGTATCGTCTACTATAGACATTCTCTTGCCGACAATACGGTTAAAGAGTGTTGATTTTCCAACGTTGGGACGTCCTACTACCGCTACTATTCCGTTCATTCACTCATTCCTTCCTTTTATCTTGTATATATTCCTAATGTAATACTTCCTGCACCGTTCAGAATGAATCTTGCCGAGCGATACCCGGTACCGCTGACTATAATCATATTGTCGGCAACATCTTTTCCTTCTCCGCCGCCGTTGCCTGCAAGATACGGTGTGCCGCCGAAATCATCTGTTGTAAATGCGTACACTTTGGAATATCTTGATTCTGTCTTTATTACATAATCAATCTTCGCCGCAGTGTCACACAATGCCGTAAATTTCTGACCGCTGTAATATTCGGTACTGATTTGCTTTTCCGCAGGAACAGAGCTTACGCTTAAATCGGCAACACTGCTATCCCACGCAAGAATCAGATCACCGACCTTATTTTGCAGATATGTAACCATATTGCCCTTCTGAAAGCGTGTGAAGTTCTCATCATCGCTCATTCTGAAATTATCAAGAAATAAATTCTCTCTCAGATACAGATATGTCAGGCTGTCACCAAGCGTAAGATTACAGTCGGAACTACCGAGAAGATCCGTCTTTGTGCCGCTTTCGGCAAACTGCGAAAACTGTATCAGCCTTACAGTAATACTTGCCTTGTACGGTGTGTTCTCTAGTCTTGATACATCAACGCCGTTTACCGAACTGCTGTATTTCAGCACAACATTGAAGTAATAATCGCCGTTCAGCAGCTTTTCCGCCGTGTCGGTATCTCTCGACAAAAAGCCCTCATAGCCGCTTCCTACAGCACCGAGTAAGCCTCTTACCGCAACATTGACCTCAATATCATCCGGCTTTGTACCGTCCGTCAGCGAAACAATCGTTTGAACAGCCTCGTTTATTACCTTATCGGCATTCAGATTATCATAGCATATCTTGTTATCGGTATCAACTATCAGCTGAAATTCCGTCCCGTTCTCAAGACGCACGTCAGCCTTGCAGAAACCGCTTGCATATTTATTGAAGTCCGGCACAGGCCCGGGGTATTTCTTAGCCTGCATAAATTCAATGCTGACTACCTGACCCCCTCCGAAATTATCTTCAAGATATTTCTCGGCAATGGGCTTCGCCTGCCTTATATCCTCTTTCGCCTTTTCTTTTTCCTCAGCCGACATACAAGCCGTACACATCAGTATCGCAAGACCCGATACGGCAAGCACCGCCAGAAACGAAAATATCCTTTTTTTCAGTTTCATATATCCGTCCCTTCCCCTAAAATAGCATCAAGAAGCTCATATCCGTCCGTTGCAACCGGCATTATCTCAATTCCGAGTGCCTGCTCAACATCGCTTACCGTCTTATCGTCAAGGAAAATATCGCTGTTTGTTTTCAGCATATTTTCTGTTATAAGCAGTCTTTCCCCCAGATTATCTTTATAAGGTGTAAGCTGTGCGATTATATCTCCTGCCGTTATAAGTCCGGCAACGGTAATAGTTTCCCCAAAAAAGTCGTTTCTTATAGTATAAACGTCAACCACGGTATTCGGAAAATCCGTTTTCAGCATTTTTCCGAGCGTTTCTATCAGCGGTGCGGCAAGTACCCCGGTCGCCACCGAAACGTGCCGCTCCTTATCGTCCGTTTCACCGAATTCACGTTTATCCGCAAGTGCGTCTATAAACTCCTTTTGCAGACTCGCACACATTCCCACGCCGTTTTCAAACTGGTCAAAATCGCCGTAGAACTCATAATCGGGCATTTTCCTCTTAGCCGTAAGATAGAATTCGTCCGACGCATACACTACCCTGTCGTGATACTTTTCAAACATCATATCACCGAAAAACTCCAGCGTGTCTATCGCCTTGCCTGCGGTTTCTTCGTTGAAAAGCTCCAGCTTCGGCAGCTTGTCCCTGAATCTCGTTACACCTACAGGCACGCAGGCCACGCTCTTTACCGCAGGGTAAAGCATACAAAGGTCGGTCAGCGTTTTCTCAAGCTCCTTGCCGTCATTAAGTCCGGGACAAAGCACTATCTGTGTATTTATCTCGATCCCTGCCGCCGCCATTTTATAAAGATAATCAAGGCACTTTCCTGCATTCGGATTTTTAGTCAGCTTTACACGAAGCTCAGGATTAGTCGTATGCACCGAAATATTCATCGGCAGCTTCATCTTTATAATTCTGTCAACATCCTCGTCGCTGAGATTTGTCATGGTAATATAGTTGCCCTGCAAAAAACTCAGACGTGAGTCATCATCCTTGAAGTACAGCGTTTCACGCATACCCTTCGGAAGCTGATTTATGAAGCAGAACACGCAGTTATTCTTACAGTGCTGCTTGCAGTCCATAAGATAGGTCTCAAAATTAAGTCCGAGGTCGTCATACTCGCCCTTCCTTACCTTTACCGTCTTGTCCTCAAGCTCTATCACGAGTTTTTTATCAGAAGCATAAAACTGATAGTCGAGTATGTCGTGTATAGCGTTTCCGTTTATTGAAACAAGGCTTTCGCCTGCCTTTATCCTTGCCTTATCGGCAGGAGAACCTTTATCTACGGAGGTTATCCTTACAGACACGTTATCAGTCCTTTCTTTCCGAATTCTCAATTAAGCATACATATATATTATACACTTTTGTTGTGTAACCGTCAACATAAAATCAAAAAAGATAGTTTTTATCTCCTGCCCTGCAAACTGTCATAACAAAATTTTGCAAAACAAAAAGGCAGTAAGTCATTTCTGACATACTGCCACAATGTTTGCGCTAACAAGAATTACGCCTCTTTACTAGCGATAACTTCCTTGCCCTTGTAATAACCACAATTGCCGCATACTCTGTGAGGGAGCTTTAACTCACCGCACTGAGGGCAACGTGAGAATGCAGGTGCAGATAGCTTCCATACCTGTGAACGTCTCTTGTCACGTCTTGCCTTAGATACTTTTCTCTTTGGAACTGCCATTTTAGCACCCCCCTCTGTTGTTCATTATCTCAAAATTAAGCCGATTTATCATCGTCTAAGCTAACACGAGTGATATTATACTACAAAAATCAAAATTTGTCAACACTTATTTGAGATATTTTTTAATATTTTCTGTGAGGTCAGCTACCTCTGCAGATATAGTGAATGTAACGTGTGTGTTCTCGCCGCTTACAGCCGCTACCTTATCGAACATAGCACCGACCTTTTCCATATCTCTGCCGCAGATCTTGAGAATACCGTCAACAAAGATGTCTGTGCAGTCATAGTCAGATGCGAGCATACCTGCGATGAAGCCGTACATTGCATCGTAGTTATCAATGTTGTAGTCCTCGATATTTACAAGACGTACCTTGTGATAGATGTCTATGTTGAGGGAAGAACCGATCTGGATAGCAACAACGTTGCCGTTGCTTGCCTGCTCAGCTTCGTGGATAGCGTTTATAAGTAACTTAGTCTTACCTGTTCCCTTTTTACCTGCGATAAGTTTAATCATTGTAAAGTCCTCCGTATTTTTACGGCAGAGTCGCCGTTTAATATAATAAAAACCGTCTGTCTGACTGCTTTCGCTTCGGCCGATTACAGCCATACATCACGATTTATTATCCTTAGCCTATCTTGGCTTCGAGTGCCGCCTTAGCGTCCTCATAGCCGGGCTTACCGAGAAGTGCGAACATATTCTTCTTATAGCTCTCAACACCGGGCTGGTTGAACGGATTTACACCGAGCAGATAGCCTGATACTGCGCAAGCCTTCTCGAAGAAATAGATGAGATAGCCAAGCTCGCTCTCGTTTACTTCGGGCATTTCAAGCACCATATTGGGTGTGCCGCCCTCGGTATGAGCGATTATAGTACCCTCATAAGCCTTCTGATTAACGACCGACATATTCTGATTTGATAAGAAGTTCAGTCCGTCGCCGTTTGTTGCGTCATTCTTTAAGAAGAAATCCTTCTGAGCCTTTGCGATATGAACTACCGTTTCAAACAGAATGTTAGAGCCGTCCTGAATGAACTGACCGAGTGAGTGAAGATCTGTCGAGAATGTAGCGGATGCCGGGAACAGACCCTTTCCGTCCTTGCCCTCGCTCTCACCGAACAGTTGCTTGAACCATTCGTTCATCATAGCAAATGAGTTTTCGTAAGCTACCAGCATTTCTACCTTGTAGCCCTTGTTGCGAAGTACGTTACGCAGTGCGGCGTACTTGTAGCAATCGTTCTTTTCAATATCGCATACGGAGAAGTCCTCTCTTGCCTTTGCGGCACCTGCCATAAGAGCGTCGATGTCACAGCCTGCACAAGCGATGGGAAGAAGACCTACCGCTGTAAGTACCGAGAAACGTCCGCCGACATCATCGGGTATAACGAATGTTTCATAACCCTCAGCGTCTGCAAGCTCCTTGAGCGTTCCCTTTGCCTTATCCGTAGTTGCGTAAATCCTGCCCTTTGCGCCGTCCTTGCCGTACTTTTCTTCGAGCATCTCTCTGAATACTCTGAATGCGAGTGCAGGCTCGGTCGTCGTGCCGGACTTTGATATAATGTTTACAGAGAAGTCCTTGTCCTTAACAAGCTCTATAACTTCATTAAGATATGTAGGGCTTATGCTGTTTCCTGCGAAGAATATCTTGGGCGTATCCTTAGCGAGCGAGTTGTAAAGCGTGCTTCTTAAAAGCTCGATAGCCGCTCTTGCTCCGAGGTAAGAACCGCCTATACCGATAACAATAAGCACCTCGCTGTCAGCCTTTATCTTAGCCGCAGCCTTCTTGATTCTCTCAAACTCTTCCTTGTCATAGTTTACGGGAAGATCTACCCAGCCTAAAAAGTCGTTTCCTAAGCCGCTCTTGTTTTCGATCATCTCGTGAGCGACCTTTACCATAGGCTCCATGCCCTTAAGCTCATCTGCGTTTACAACGCCCTTAAGGTACTTGTCGTTAAGTGTAACTGCCATACTTTTCTCTCCTTTTATACTCTTTCCACACACAAATTATAAAGCTACGGTACTCATAACCTTTTCTGTCTGCCGATGCCGTTCTTTATATAGTTCTATTATAGCGAAATCGGCTGTGATTTGCAAGATGTTTTGCTAAGAACTGACACTTTCGTCTAATTTCACAAAATAAAATCAAGTTTTTTGTGCATTTTTAACCCTCACTATCATACATAATCGAATTTATCAAACCGTGTACTTTTAATTAATTTAATTAATTTCAGTTTGCAGAAAAAGTACGCCTTAAATAAAATAGATTAAGTTTTCAATCCCTATCCCCTTTAGGACACTCTGATGACTTTGCAGAGATGCAAAACAGGCAGTGAAAGCAACGCTAAACACACATTTTCTAAAATTATATAGTTTTTTTCGACAGACTGACATCTCCGCACAAACCTCACGGGGATGTTTCTCATTCTACATTGAGAAAAACCGCCTGATAATTATCAGCAGACTGCTGAAAAAGTTAAGCTCTCCGACCTCGCCCGTAGTCACAATATCGCTGTAGAAGATTTCCTCTCCGTCAAGGCTCGCCCTGACCTCGCCGACCTTTTCGCCGTACTGAACAGGCGCAGACAGGCTATCGACCACCGTATGAGTGTATTCTATCCTTTTTGAGCTTCCTTTAGGGATCACGATAGTATTGAGCCTTTTGACCCTTATGTCAGCCTGCTTTTCAAGCCCTTCGGTGACAGTTACAGGTGTCAGCACATCAGAGTCTACCGCCGTCCTGTACAGTTCAAAGCCCGAAAAGCCGTGATTCAGCAGGTCGGTACACGCAGTAAAACGCTGTTCGCTTTCCTTACAGCCAAGCGCCACAGCACACAGCTTCATATTTCCTCGTTTCGCCCACACTGCAAGACAACACCCTGCTTTGTCCGTAGTGCCGGTCTTTCCGCCTATGATGCCGTCATAGCGTTGCATCAGCTTGTTTGTGTTAAGAAGCTGTGTCTGCCGCTCCCCCTCACGCACATAATCAAGTCTGGTGGCAAAAAATTCATTGTAGCAGTCATACTCCGACACAGCCGCACTTAGAATTGCCGTGTCATAAGCGGAGGTGTAATGCGTGTCGCTGTCGAATCCTACGCAGTTATCATAGTGAGTATCGCTCATTCCAAGCTCCTGCGCCCTTTTGTTCATTCGTTCCACGAACATTTCTTCCGTTCCGGCTAAATATTCGCATACCGCCACACAAGCATCGTTTGCGGAGGCAATAACGACCGAGCGTATCATATCGAATGCCGACATTTCCTCCCCGACATTAAGCCATATCACCGAGCCGTCCATAGCGTTCGCTCTTGCGGTAGCCGTTATCACAGTATCCATACCGAATGTACCCTTTTCCATTTCCTCCGCCCATATCAGCAGGCACATCAGCTTGGTTACCGATGCCATAGGCAGCCTTTCGTGCGAGTTATGCTCGTACAGCACCTGCCCTGTTGAAACCTCGGTAACGATTGCCGCCTTCGTTATGCTGTCTGCCTCGCTCACATCACCTTCCGAAAATGCGGTCAAGGACGCACCCTGCGTCACCACTGCCAGAGCAAAAGCCGTCACAACTGCCGTAATTCTTTTTATAAACACCATATAATAACCTCCGTTTTGCAAAATTTCCTTTAAGATAATTATATGCTTATATTCTGCCATATCTGCATAATTTTAGCCAAACTGATTAAAATAAGGATACAAAAACGAAAGGCAAGGTAACAATATGAATTACAAGATTTGTCTGCCGATGAAGCTGTTTATGCTGTTCTGCTTCGGCGGCTGTGCTTATACGATAACAGAGCTTCTGTTCAGAGGAAACAGCCACTGGACAATGTTTATTTTAGGAGGAATCTGCTTTCTGCTGGTCGGCGGCATTAACGAAAAATTCGACCTCTCGCTCCCCGTCCAGATGGCTGTATCATCGCTTATAATCACCGCCCTCGAATTCCTCTGCGGCTGTATAGTCAACCTCTGGCTCGATTGGAAGGTATGGAACTACGAACAGCTGCCTTTCAACCTTCTCGGTCAGATATGCCTGCTTTTCACGGTGCTGTGGTTTTTCCTTTCCGCCGTCGGAATTTTTACAGATGACATTCTCCGCTGGAAAATGTTCTGCGAGGAAAAACCCGTCTACCGCCTTACCCGAAAACGCTCCGAGTAAGCCCTTAACCGCATACGCAACAAATCCGAATCATTATACTGCAATTCCCACAATCATTGTAAAAGGACAACATACCCTCGCTCCGCACCACATTCTTGCCTCCCTTGTCAAAGGGAGGTGGATTGACGGCAAGACACAAACTGTTGTTTTGTTGCTTTCTGCTTGCGATATGCCCACCCTTTTTATAATGCAAACTTTTCTGCCGTCAAGACGGAGGGATTGTTCCGCCATTTTTCATCCCGAACCAACCCTTCCAAAACCGCACTATCCCTCGCTCCGCACCACCACACTTGCCCTTAAATGAACGCTCTGTTGGTTTCGCAGTACCTTTGCCATGCACTATCACCCTTGCCTCCCCTCGAAAAAGGGGAGGTGGCACGGCTGATATAATTTTTTGGCTTGCTGTACAGTATTCAGATAGTCCTACCTTTACAATTCTGAAACTATTCCGGGCCGTGACGGTGGGGATTGTTAATGCCTCAGAAGCTTTTATGTTAGCACTCCTATCAATTTCAATTCCCTTCGACCCACACCAACCCTTCCAAAACCGCACTATCCCTCGCTCCGCACCACCACACTTGCCCTTAAATGAACGCTCTGTTGGTTTCGCAGTACCTTTGCCATGCACTATCACCCTTGCCTCCCCTCGAAAAAGGGGAGGTGGCACGGCTGATATAATTTTTTGGCTTGCTGTACAGTATTCAGATAGTCCTACCTTTACAATTCTGAAACTATTCCGGGCCGTGACGGTGGGGATTGTTAATGCCTCAGAAGCTTTTATGTTAGCACTCCTATCAATTTCAATTTCCTTCGACCCACACCAACCCTTCCAAAACCGCACTATCCCTAGCTCCGCACCACATTCTTGCCTCCCTTGTCAAAGGTGAGGTGCTGTCGCCCGAAAAAAATTCGGGCGACTACCTGAGGGATTGCCTCCCGTTGCACTGAATACTGCCATTCCCCCAATCATCTCAAAAGTACAACTATCCCTCGCTCCGCACCAAATTCTTGCCTCCCTTGTCAAAGGTGAGGTGCTGTCCGACAAATAGCACTATCGGTAGCTTGTAATTATATATAAATGCTTAAAGATATATCAAAATGCTTATCTACAACAAATTAGTATACATTGCATGTTACATAACAACTTTACGCATTTAATTACATTCTAACTATCACGTTACAGTGCCACACCATATTTTAACATTTTCTTAATTAGCCATCTGTTTTACTATCATTATTATATATTACAATTTAATTATATCTGCTTTAATAAATCTGGCATAATATATATTAAAAACACCCAAAATCACCCTTATCAAAAATGTTGCTATTTTTGCACTTTTGTTGTATAATGATAAAAAGACCGATTTAAAGATTGAGGAGGTATATTATGGCAAAAATTGCTCCGAAAACCACTGCAAACACCGAAAATAACGTTTACAATCAGCATAAAACTACAACCTGTCGCATCACTGGTGAAGATGAAAAAAACAAAAATACCGAACCCGAAAAGCTGCTCTATGTACAGCAGGCTCAGGAATTTTACCACGAGCCTATCGAAAATGAAAACTCGGTATTTGCTCTTATTGCATCAGGTGATATTAACCAATTATTAGAAGCTAAGTTAAAATATGACGCTGATATTGAAAGCGGAAAAGGTCAGCTTTCAGACGATCCACTCCGAAATCAGATTTATCACCTTGTAGTCTGCGCCGCCGTAGTCGCCCGTACCTGCATAGCCGCAGGTATGTCTGAGGAAACCGCATATACTCTCAGCGATATATACATAAGACGAGCAGATATATGCACTTCTATTGAACAGGTTATAGAGCTTAATAACGAAATGGTAATGGATTATGCCGTCCGTATGCAACGGCTAAGACGTGCGAAACGGCTCTCAGTGCCGGTTCGCACAGCTATTAAGATGATTTCGGAGAACACAGGAAAGCGCCTTACCGTACAGCAGATAGCCGATGAAGCAGGCTATGACCGCTCCCATCTGCACCGCCTTTTCAAAGCGGAGATAGGTATGGGCATCCACGAGTACATCAGCGCCTCCCGTATAAATGCCGCAAAAGGTATGCTTAAGGATGGCACCCACACCATAGCTGACATCGCATCATTACTGGGTTTCTCGTCACAGAGCCATTTCTGCCGTGCGTTCAGCGAGGCGGTCGGCGTTACCCCGAAGGAATACAAGAACGGTAAGCTTCCTTGACATAATTTACAAATATTTTGGCTTTATGCAGACAAAATTCCAACATATTTTCCTTTATCTATTGAATTTTATTTGTCGATTTGTTATAATTAGCTTATGCGGACTAAATTCCGACATAATCAAGATTAAATTTAGCTAAAATGAAAGGATTTTTTCAATGAAAAGAACGCTTGCGGCAATTTTAGCCGTATCAATGATACTGTCAGTGACAGCCTGCAATGACAGCACCGCATCAGGAAACGGGGATAATTCCGGCAATACGACCTCGTCCGCAACCGGCAACGGAAACGCAGAGCAGAAGCTCCGCTCAAATCCGATCGCTGTCGATGCTGACGGCAACATAGATATGGATGTTGCATTAAAGTACGAAACCGATGTTGACGCACTTATCAAGAAGCTTGAAGCAAAAACCCCGGACGGCTCCAAGCCTGTATCCGAGAACACAAACGAGGAAACACTGGAGCTTTTCAACTACCTTAAGAGCGTCTACGGAAAGCAGATTATCGCAGGTCAGCAGTATTCCGACGCAAACCAGTTTGAGAACATAATGTACTACAACACAACAGGCGATATGCCTGCTATCATGGGCTTTGACTTCCTTTATGCTCAGGGTACGGACACGCCCGATTACACACAGATTGAAGAAGCGATAAAGTGGCACAACGAGCAGAACGGCATCGTTGCTTTCTGCTGGCACTGGAAGGTTCCCGTTGATATGAGCGACAAAAGCGTCAAAGGCACAGCGTTCTACAGCGATGAGATACGGGACTTCAGCCTTGAAAAAGCGGTAACTCCCGGCACCGATGAATATAAGGTAATAATCAAGGATATTGATACTATTGCACTTTATTTACAGCGTCTTGAAACAGCCGGCGTTCCTGTTATATGGCGACCTCTGCACGAGGCAAGCGGCGCTTGGTTCTGGTGGGGCGTTAAGGACAGGGATACCTATGACAAACAGCTTTATCAGAAGCTATGGTACATATTATATGACCGCCTTGAGAATTACCACAAGCTTACAAATCTTATCTGGGTATGGAACGGTCAGTCGAAAAAAGCAACTGTCAACGCTAACACCTATGATATAGGCGGTATGGACGTATATCCGTCCTCAGAGGATCACTCGGTGCAGATTGCTTCATACAGCACGCTTTCCAAGTATACCGATGACATAGGAAAAATGTCCGCTCTGTCTGAGGTAGGATACATACCCGACCCCGAAGAAGTGTTCAAGGCTGACAGCAAAGTAAAATGGCTTTATTACGCTCCGTGGTGCAAGGAATTCGTATGCGCCTCAAACGGCTCGGGAGCTGTTATAACACAGCTTGGCGGCACTCCGTCGATAAATACGGAACGTATGTCTGAGGAATTCCTCAAGAGCGTATATTCAAGCGAAAAGGTTATCACACTGAGCGAATTACCCGATTTTAAGGGTACGACAAAGAAAATACCCGAATTTATCAAAAGCTGGAAGTTCAACAATCCGAAACTGACAATCGAAAACGATAAGCTGACAGCTTACGAGCAGTAAAAGACGAGGTACTTAAATGACAACTGAGCTGAAAACAAAAAATGCCAAAGCCGTAATAGCTTCAGAGGGCGCAGAGCTTAAATCGCTTGTAATAGGCGGCAGAGAGATAATGTGGTGCGGCGACCCTGCTTTTTGGGGAAAGACTTCACCCGTGCTTTTTCCTGCGATAGGAAATGTAAAAAACAACAAGACCATAATTGACGGGAAGGAAATCTCTCTTACAAAGCACGGATTTGCCCGTGACAATACATTTACGACAGTAAGAAAAAGCGGCAACTCGCTCATTCTTCAGTACAAGTACGCACCCGTGAAAAACGGCTATCCATATAGCGTTGAACTTTGCCTACAGTACAATCTGTTTGACGACAGGATAGAAATCTGCTACAGCGTTTTCAATCCTGAGTATCACAGCATACCGTTCTGCATCGGAGCGCATCCTGCCATAGCCTGCGACGATCTTGACAACTGCACGCTGGTATTTGAAAAGCGTGAGAAAGCGTCGACTCCGGTTATGGATCTTGATACAAGGCTGTTCAGAAGCAAGGAACGCATACAGCGTCTTGACGGCTCGTCAAAGCTGCCGCTGAGCTACGATATGTTTGATAACGATGTGGTTTATTTTGATAACATAAAGTCAAGAGCCGTAAAGCTCGTGCAGGGCAAAAAGACGCTTGCTTGCATAGCTTTTGAGGGCTTCGAAACGCTCGGGCTGTGGACACCTGCGGGAAAGCGTGCAGGATTCATCTGCATTGAGCCGTGGTGCGGCAGTGACGATTATGATGATGACAGCGGAATTTTCAAGGAAAAGAAGGGTATACAGATACTCGAAGGCAAAAAATTCGCAAGATACAAGATGGTTATCAGCGCACAGTAAGCTATCGCCGTAATCTCTGCGGTTAAAGTCATAATGCCACAGAACTAAGCACAGGAATGTGTTGCCGTAAAGCAATTATATCGGACATTTTAAGCAGTACAGAGCATATCGGAACGGATAACCGATATGCTCTGTTTTTTCTGCCTGCGAAATCCAGCTTTACGGTGCTTTTACGCACAATAAGCCCACGCACCGAAATGCGTGGGCTCAGACTGTCGAAAAACCTACATAATTTTTAAAAATGGGTGTTTAGCGTTGCTTGCTATGTTGGTTTTGCATCTCTGCAAAGTCAGCTGTTTGTGCCGTTGCATCGTGCAACGGCTCGGTTCAGCTGACATAAGCGTCCTTGCTTATAACTTTTGGCAAGCAACCAAAGCGTCCTTGCTTTGGGCGTGGCTCCAATGCAGGTCGTCAGTCGTTGGTGTCACTGCATCGTGCAGCGACTGTGTGCGACTGACTGCAAGCGTCCTTGCTTGGTGAGGGCGGTAGCCCCACACTCAGCCCGGCACGGACGCCGGGCGTGTATGCCCAAATGCTCTATGCAAGGACGCATACAAGTGGTCGAACAAAGTCGGTGCAGGACGCACCGACAACAAACGACCACGATTGCATAGATGCAGAGCCAACTAAGCATACACAGCCCTTCACCATGGGGAAGGGGTTTGTGGTTTCGGCAAGGATGCCGAGATAGAACGCCCAAAGGCTTTATGCAAGGATGCATACAAGTGGTCGAACATGGTCGGTGCAGGACGCACCGACCACAAACGACCACGATTGCAGAGACGCAAAGCCCACAAAGCGTTCTTATAGGGATAGAGAAATTTCACTATTCTTTAAAAACAAACTTTTTCTACAAAATAAGCCCACGCACCGAAATGCGTGGGCTTTTGCTACATATTAATGTTATTTACCGTGAACAGAAATTACTTTCTCTTCTTAGCAACTACTACAGCACCAGCTGCGAGAAGTGCAACGCCTGCAACTGCTGCAACGCCTTCAACACCTGTGTTTGTGTTGGGCTTTGTAGAATCGCCTGTTGTGGGAGCTGTTGTATCAGCGGGAGCTGTTGTGTCAGCAGGAGCTGTTGTATCAGCGGGTTTAATGTTTCCACCCGTGATAGCGTCGATACCTGAGATTGTGAATGTAACATTCAGGCTCTCATTGAAGTAGATGTCCGCAACATTTAAAGGAGCATCATTCTTTGTTTCACCGAACTGGTTGTAAAGCTCGATACGGAACTTGCCGTTACCTTCGATATCACCGAAGAAGATCTTGCTTGAATCAACAGCAACTTCTGTTGTTTCGCCGTCCGTAACCTGTGTGATCTTAACGTCGGTTACGTTAATGCCCTTAGACTTAGCAAATTCCATCTTTTGAGCGGCTGTCATAGTCGCATCATAGCCTTCGCAATTTGCGCCGATACCTAAAGCTGTACTGAGGTCAGGGATATCAACGTTGAATACTGCAGCGCCTTCGCCCGGTGTAGGAGCCATTATTTCTTCGCCTGTTTCTTCATCAACAGCGGAAGCCTTGATGCCAGAGACAGATACTGTGTATGTACCGTCCTTAGTAACTTCTGCAGTACCTGCTGTCCACTCTGTGACTGTGCCTGAAGCAGCGTCCTCAGAATGACCGCTGGCATCCATAGTTGAGGGATACCAACTGCCTGATGCGTACATAATGAATGCATCATACTGTGCTGATGCTGCAACAGCCATTGTACCTGCTACTGATGTAGCAACAATGCCTGCCATAATTTTTCTTAACTTCATTTTAATGTCCTCCATTAATTTCGTTTTGCGATTGTGCAAATATTTTTATTTGCTATCTCAATTATAAATGAAAACGATTTTATAATCAATAGGCAATGTCAACAAAGCAAATTCAATTTTTTGTTAGTTTTGTACAAACTGCACACAACATTTTCCACATATTTACCTATTGTAACATTGTTACACGGATATTTAGCTATAAATTAAGTAAAATTAATCAAAAATCGGTTATATGCCGTAAGGGATAATCTATTTTAAAAAGAATAAATCCGTAATTAAGAACTGATGCAAAAGCGAAAAGCAAAAAAATTTAAAAAAGGTTTCAAAAAGGTATTGCAATTACGGCGGGAATAATGTAAAATATAATAGATAGAATATGGGGCTGAGAGATAAAAAATAAAAACGGCTTTCAGCGGCGGTATTTTTCCGCATAAACCCGATAAAATATACGGAGGTATTTTAAAATATGATCACAGCAGGCGATTTCAGAAACGGTATGACCTTTGAAGAGGACGGCAACGTAATGCAGATCATTGAGTTCCAGCACGTAAAGCCCGGTAAAGGTGCCGCTTTCGTCAGAACCAAGATCAGAAACGTAATTACCGGCTCGGTAGTTGAAAAGTCCTACAACCCCACAGCTAAGTTCCCCACAGCTTATGTTGAAAGAAAAGACATGGAGTACACCTATAACGACGGCGATCTCTATCACTTCATGGATTCAGAGACATACGAGGACGTGCCGATAAACAAGGCAGAGCTTTCGGACAACTTCAAGTTCGTAAAGGAAAATATGGTATGTAAAGTTCTTTCATATAAGGGCAAGGTTTTCGGTGTAGAGCCTCCCAACTTTGTAGAGCTTGAAATCACAGATACAGACCCCGGCTTCAGAGGCGATACAGCTACAAACGTAACTAAGCCCGCTACTCTTGAAACAGGCGCTGAAATCCGTGTTCCTCTGTTCGTTGAGATCGGAGATATAATCCGTATCGATACAAGAACAGGCGAATATATGGAGCGTGTAACAAACAAGTAATCATATAACGGTTGCTTGAAGTAATTGCAGACAGTAAAAGGAGGATTTTTACTATGACAGTTGCAGAAAAGGTATCATACATCAAGGGACTTGCAGAAGGTCTGGGTGTTGATGATTCAACTAAGGAAGGCAAAGTGCTTGCAGCTATCGTTGACGTTCTTGACGATATTGCACTGACACTGGGCGATATTGACGAAGAACTGAACGATGTTGCAGACGTTATGACCGATATGGAAGAAAGCGTTGACTGCCTTGAAGATGTCGTTTACGGTGATGAAGAAGACGATTACGATGATTGTGACAAATGCTGCGATGAGGACGATTACGATGACGATATGTACGAAGTAACCTGCCCTAACTGCGGAAACACTATCACAGTTGATTTCGACGTTATTCAGTCGGGTGAGATTCCCTGCCCTAACTGCGGAGAAAATCTTGAATTTGATCTCAGCTGCTTAGAGGACGAGGAATGCGACTGCGGTTGCCACCACGATTAATTAAAAGCGATCTGAACCGCCGGACCGTTCCGGCGGTTTTGTTTTGTTCAAAAACGGACTGATTTACTCTTTTAAGGCAATACCGCATAATTATTGTCGTGCGATTGCTTAGTAGATTTTTCGTCAGATTGTATAAATTGAGTGCGGGCAGGCTGACGCCTGTCAAGCGAAATTTGTGCAAGATGGCGGAAAATATGCAAGCTTAGCGTGCGGCAAAGGCGACAGCCGTTAATTGTGCGGTTTTGCCTTGATATCCGCCTTGATTTTTGAATGCGATAGTGGTATACTATCAAATAACAAATAAAGCCGGATAAAGCGCAGAATAAACGGCTTTCGCCGATTGAAAGGAAACGATTTTATGAGCGAATGTACTCACGATTGCAGTTCATGTTCACAGAACTGCGGTGAAAGAACGACACCTCAGAGCTTTCTTGAAAAGCCCCACGAGCTGTCACATATAAAGAAGGTTATAGGAATTGTCAGCGGTAAGGGCGGCGTAGGTAAGTCTATGGTCACATCTCTCCTTGCTGTAGCTATGCAGAGAAAAGGCTTCAAGACGGCAGTTCTTGACGCAGATATAACAGGTCCGTCTATCCCGAAGGCGTTTGGTCTTCACGGAAAAGCTACCGGCGACAACAACGGCATCTACCCCGTTATGACAAAGACCGGTATTGAGGTAATGTCTGTTAACCTGCTTCTGCCCGATGAAACAGACCCTGTTGTATGGAGAGGTCCTGTTATCGCAAATACCGTAAAGCAGTTCTGGACAGACGTAATCTGGAACGATGTTGATTATATGTTTGTCGATATGCCTCCCGGAACGGGCGACGTACCGCTTACCGTATTCCAGTCACTTCCCGTTGACGGAATTATTGTTGTAACCTCTCCTCAGGAGCTGGTTTCGATGATTGTCGGCAAGGCTGTTAAAATGGCTGAAATGATGGACGTTTCCGTACTCGGTATAGTTGAAAATATGTCATATTTCGAATGCCCCGACTGCAAGTCACGTCACAACATATTCGGTGAAAGTCATATAGACGAAGTTGCCGCAAAATACGGCATAAAGAATATAGCGAGAATGCCTATCAACCCGAAATTAGCCGCCGCCTGCGATAAGGGTCTTATCGAGCTTTATGACGGAAATTGGCTTGACGAAACAACCGATATGCTCGAAAAGCTGTAATTGATACCTCTGACCGCAGATATATTCTGCGGTTTTGAACATCCGTATTGTCAACCTTAAAATCCGCAGGGTGACAGCGAAAGGTGAAACTTATTATGAAATTGAAAGAACAAGTCCTGCTTATACTTATGAGCAGTAAAGGAAAATTCGTTTCCGGCGAAGAAATTTCAAAGCAGCTTTACGTCAGCCGTAATGCTGTCTGGAAAGCCATCAACTCTTTAAGGGCGGACGGATTTATAATTGATGCGGCACAAAACAAGGGCTATCTGCTTTCGGGCGGCGAAACGGACGATTTCACACACTACGGTATTCTTCGCATAAGGCAGCTGCTTAAAAAATCTGCCGCCGACGCTGATATTACGATAAAGGATACTGTAACATCCACAAATACCCTGCTCCGCATATCCGCTGAAAACGGCACACCAAGCAAAACCGTTCTTATTGCAAACGAGCAGACCGAAGGCAGAGGCAGACACGGAAAGAGCTTCTACTCGCCTGCCGACACAGGCATTTATATGTCTGTGCTTCTCCGCCCCGATTTCAAAGCCGACAAAGCGTTCTTCATAACCGCAGGTGCGGCTGTATCGGTTGTAAGAGCCATCAAAAAGGTATGCGGAATAGAAGCCGGTATCAAGTGGATAAACGATATAATGCTGAACGGCAAAAAAATCTGCGGTATCCTCACTGAAGCGGTCACCGATTTTGAAAGCGGAAGCCTGCAATATGCCGTAATGGGACTCGGTGTCAATATCAGCCGTCCGAAAGGCGGTTTCCCGTCCGAGATTTCCGATATTGCCTCAAGCCTTTATTCCGAAGAAGCGGCAGGAAACGAGCTGAAATGCGCTCTTGCCGCCGAAATACTGAACAATTTCTTCGATATATGCGAACGTATGTCTGTTGAAAAGCTGACGGAAGAGTACAAAAGCTACTCGGTCGTGCTTGGAAAGCGGATAAGGGTCATATCGTCAAATGCGGAATATTATGCTACCGCCGTTGACATTGATAAAAATGCAAGATTGATAGTAAGAGATGAAAACGGGGACATGCACACGTTGTCATCTGCAGAAGTTTCCGTCAGAGAGGGTCAGATATAATTATGAACAAACTGCTTAATCATCTGCGTATCCGCAGTGAAAGGCTCTACATAACGCTTAAAACATTTTTCAAGTGGCTTTTGCTGTCGGGGATAACGGGCATTTGCTGTGGCGTTATCGGCTCGCTGTTCCATCTTTGCATGGAGTTTGCGACAGAATTCCGCACAGGGCATTCATTTATGGTATACTTCCTGCCGGTCGCAGGTCTTGTAATAGTTTTCCTCTACAGTATCTGCGGTCTGAAAAACGATCCCGGCACCAATATAATAATCACCTCAATCAGAACCGAGGGAAAAATACCGGTCAGAATGGCTCCTCTTATTTTCATATCCGCCTTTATCACTCATCTGTTCGGAGGTTCGGCAGGTCGTGAGGGTGCGGCGCTCCAGATAGGCGGAGGGCTGTCGGCGGAAATAGCAAGAATTCTCAAGATGGATGAACGCAACGGTAATCTTCTGGTAATGTGCGGAATGAGCGGACTATTTTCGGCACTGTTCGGTACTCCTGTCACTGCAACATTCTTCGCTATGGAGGTTATCAGCGTAGGAGTGTTTTATTACTCGGCTATCGTGCCGTGCTTTTTCTCTGCGGCGGTTGCGCTGGGAATATCGCACCTGTTCGGAATAGTGCCGGTGACATATAAAGTAGCGATACCGGATATTTCCGTTACGAACATAGCGTTTGCGATGATACTCGGCGTAGGCACGGCATTGCTAAGCGTTGTCTTCTGCTATTCGCTCCATAAGCTGTCAAAGCTGTTATCGGCAAAAATCAAGAACAACTATATCAGAATTTTCGTATGCGGCTGTGCGATAGTAATACTGACCGCTGTATTCGGAACGGATTATAACGGAGCGGGAATGAATATCATTGCTGACGCTATGTCAGGCACTACACGCCCAGAAGCATTCGCACTGAAGCTGTTATTCACCGTGATAACCATTGCAGGCGGCTACAAGGGCGGAGAGATAGTTCCGTCATTTTTCATAGGCGCTACATTCGGTAATCTGTTCGGAACACTGGTCGGTCTGCCTCCTCAGTTCACTGCCGCACTCGGACTTGTTTCGCTGTTCTGCGGCGTGGTAAACTGCCCTGTAACCTCGCTTTTACTCAGCATTGAGCTTTTCGGCGGAGAGGGCATAATATTCTTTGCCGCCGCCTGCTCGGTAAGCTACATTTTATCGGGCTACTACGGACTTTACACGGGTCAGAAGATAATGTACTCAAAACTGCACAGCAAGTACATAAACAGGCATACAAAATAATGCAGCAAGCTGAGCAGCGATAAACATGTGCAGAATAAACAATTTCACGGTGTGATTTTTATTGCAGTTGTGAAAACTGCCGTAGAAAATGCTTCAGTTATTTGACTTTACTCTTATAATGTGGTATGATTTAGTAATAACATACAACATAACAAATCCGGGAGGACAGGCTAATGTCAGCTAAAAAGGATATATCAAAAGAATTTGACAAAATCTCCGACGGTGCAAAGCAGGTGCAGAAAAAGCGTAAATCGCTCACAGGCAGGATATTCAAATGGATGTGTCTTGCGGTAGGCGGCTCGCTCCTTATCGTCGGCGGTGTGAATATAGGCATAAACTACAACTTTTTACAGGAGTCGCTGAAAAATCAGCTGACCGAGGTTGCGGATATGTCTTCGAATACCGTTTCCAATCAGCTCAGCTCCATCACTGCGGAGCTGCAGCAGATTGCGTATGATTCGGGATTTGACGATCTGACGGATACGGGTACTCTTTCCACTAAGTGCTTCTCGATACTTTCAAAGAACCCTATGCTGACCGATGTAAAGATCGTGAATACAAACGGCAAGTGTTTCTATGCCGAAACGCTTGATTACTCGGAAAACGAGAGCTTCAAAAAAGCCGTGGAAACCAAAAAAACAGCACAGGGTGAGCCTTATGCCGCAAAGGATCTGAAGCACGTTCTTATGGATGTTGCGATACCTATGTTCGACAGTGACAATACAACGCTCAGAAGCGTACTTATGGCGTGTGTTGACATGAACACATTCTCAGCCGTTATAGGTCAGACGAAAATAGGCGAAACAGGCTATGCCATGGCGATAGACCAGACGGGTACGATAATTGCGTATCCCGATGAAACCAAGCTGACAGAGCGTATAAACTACAAGACGCTTGCGCAGGCGGACAGCTCATATCAGGGCATAGCGGACTGCATAAGCAATGCCATAAAAGGCGAAAAAGGCTTTGCGGAGGTTACGCTTGACGGCGTGGATAAATATGTCACCTATGCTCCTATTGCAAATACGGAAGGATGGAGCTGTCTTGTTGTCGCTACCCCGTCGGAATACACGGACAGCATAAAAATGTCGCTGTGTATAGGAACTGCGGTAGCCGTTATCTGCTTTGTCGTATCGGTACTGGTAATTCTCACGATAGTCAAGAAGGTAATCAAGCCCGTCAAGCTCTGCTCTGACAGGATAGTGACGCTTTCACAAGGAGATCTTCATGCCGAGCCGCTCGACTTCGGCAAAAATATCGACAAGGAAATAAGCCAGCTCAGCGAAAGCACAAATCAGATAACAACACAGATAAACGCAATTATCACAGACCTTGACAATATGCTCGCCGCACTCGGAAACGGCGATCTTACATATTCTCCTGCCGATGTTTATATTGGTGATTTTGCAAAGCTGAGAGCTTCATACGAAAGAATAATGCTCTCACTCAACAAGACGATGAGCGGTATCAGCACAGCAGGCGTTCAGGTATCGAACGGTGCGGAGCAGGTATCATCTGCCGCCGCAAATCTTTCAGAGGGTGCTACAAGGCAGGCGGCTTCTGTGGAAGAGCTTTCCGCTTCGCTTGCGGAAGTATCCGAAAAGGTAAACCGCAATGCCGCAAGAGCCGGCGACGCAGCAAAGAATTCCGAACAAGCCGCAAAGCTGGTTGATTCGGGAAATGAGAAGATGAATATTCTGCTTGAGGCTATGCACAAGATAGACGATACTTCAAAGCAGATAGCAAATATCATAAGAGCCATCGACGATATTTCGTTCCAGACGAATATTCTTGCACTCAATGCCGCCGTTGAAGCGGCAAGAGCGGGAGAAGCCGGCAAGGGCTTTGCCGTAGTTGCGGACGAGGTAAGAAATCTTGCAGGCAAGGTCGCACAGGCGGCAAGCGATACCACAACGCTTATCGGGGATTCTATCAAGGCGGTAGAGGACGGTACAGCAATCGCAAACGATACGGCGCAAACGCTCGCTCTTATCGTTGAAACCACCACGCAGACGGCTGATCTGATCGAGGATATTTCAACAGCCTGCGAAGAACAGGCGACAGCTATATCTCAGATAACAGCAGGTGTCGATCAGATTTCCTCCGTTGTACAGACAAACTCCGCTACAAGCGAAGAATGTGCCGCATCAGCAGAAGAATTATCTTCACAGGCGACTATCCTTGACGGTATGGTAAGCAAATTCAAATTAAGTAAAAAGGCGATTGCGGGAGAACCTGTGAAAGCCGCAGGCATGGCTGACGAAAGCGAGAAAACAGCTTCGGCAAAACCTGAAAAAGCAGATAGCCCTGAAGCTAAAAAGCCGTCCGAGCCAAAGCGTGACAAGGAAAAACCGGTAAAAAGCAAGCAGGAAATAAAGAAAACCACAGCGGAAGCTAAAGAAATAAAAGCCGATAAGCCTGCTGTCAAAGGCAAACCTGCGGATATAGCCACTGATAAAAAGGTGCCTGAAAGCAAGCCTGTTGCAAATACGCAGAAAAAGAAAGCCGAAAGCAAACCGGTTGCGAATACGCAGAAAAAGAAAATCGAAAGCAAGCCGGTTGCAAGCACGCAGATAAAGAAAAACGAAAGCAAACCGGTTGCGAATACGCAGATAAAGAAAAACGAAAGCACAGCCGAAAACAAGAAGAAAAACAGCGAATCGGCAATAAAAGCCATATCTGCCGACTTCAAAACGGAGGCTCCTGCACAAAAGAAAGCGAAAGCTATAGGAATCTCGCATTTTGACACGGCTGTAAATTCGGAAAATGAGTTTACAGAGGACGCAAACGATAAATATTAAGAATTGAGGTGCCGTTTTTGCGGCACCTCGGTTTGTCGATAAACAGATTATTATTAAAGACACAAAGTGAAATATATCGCCAACACCGCCAAAAACACTTTCCGTACTGACAAGGCATTAATATTTTCGTGAGTGTATCAGTGCAACTGCACTGACATTGACCCTTCAAAAAAACGCCACTAACCTAAGATATATGTACTAACCTGCGGACGTGTAGCGTTAAGCGTCCCTGCATTGACAGGATATACAATGTTCAGGTGGTTATTCGAGTTTAGCCAACACCCCGACGGGGTGGGGGTGTGAGTAAGGAAAGAGGGAGCCACGAGGGAGAGAACCTAAGAGTATAGGGCTGAGTCTTGCTTACGCAAGCACTCGGACGTTTCGCTTTGCTTCACTGGGCTGTCAAGTCCAGCGGAGCTTTAGCGGAGTGCACGAGCCTTGCGTAAGCGAGGCTCAGACTTGCACCTAGTCTCTTTGGTTCTTTCCCTCGTCAATATTGACAAGTGTATTTATTCGAATAGCGAACCCGAGAAGTGCTATCCGACAAATAGCACTATCGGTAGCCTGCTATCATAGTCAGAGCTGAACGATATAGCAGAAGCACAGAACATCAAATAAAAGACTTTTCTATAATCTTAGGTGTCGTTTTTGCGGCACCTTTTGATTTTCCGGCAACACTTCATACATCATTAACAGTACGATACAAGGCTTTCGACTGCGTTTTTGTGATATTATCTAAAATTACGCTAAAAATACACATAATTCATCAAGAAAATTTGTTAAAAAATCTACAAAGAAAAGCGTTGAATTTAAATTGGAAATAAGGTATAATTATATTAGTTTTATGCTATGCCGTTATGCTCAAAAAACGGCACTGCATTGCGAGAACAATTAAGAATGGAGAATTATGCATGACGGACAATTTACTGCGTACTATGGCGATAATCACCGAAAAGACAGCCGCTGAAAACATAAGCGGTATGTGGGCAACGGTTATTACCGGTATGGTTGTTGTTTTCCTGATCTTAGGACTGCTTATAGGACTGCTTTACATCATTTCCTTCTTCTGCAATCTGGGAAACAAGAAGAAAAAGGATGCTAAGCCTGACCAGACAGTCGCTCAGCCTGCACCGGCTCCCGCTCCTGTTGAGCTTATCGAAGAGGACGAGAACGACGATGAGGTTATTGCTGTTATTTCAGCCGCAATCGCCGCTTATACGGCAGGTGACGGAAAGACCTATGCAATCAAGAGAATCAAACGTGCCGAGAAACAGCCTCGTTCAAGCTGGGGCAATGCGGGTGTAAACGAGAATACCCGTTCGTTTTAAAGCTCAGATCAAATAAAAGGAGAACAAGATGGAAATTTTAGACGTTTTCTGGAATGCCCTTGTTGCGCTTGCACAAAAATCGGGCTTCTGTAACATAACCCCTCAGCAGGGATTTATGATAGCCGTTTCATTCTTACTTATGTATCTTGCGATAGTAAGAAAGTTTGAACCTCTGCTGTTACTGCCTATCGCCTTTGGTATGATGCTTACCAATATTCCCGGTGCGAATATGTTCCACCCGGAAATGTTCGGTATCAGCCCTGACCCTGCGATAGCGGCGAACTTTGCCGAAAACGGTGTCAACTACGGCGAGGTGCTTCATAACGGCGGTCTGCTTGATATACTGTATCTCGGCGTTAAGCTTCAGATATTCCCTCCGCTGATATTCTTAGGTATCGGCTGTATGACAGACTTCGGTCCTCTGATAGCAAACCCCAAGAGCTTACTGCTCGGTGCAGCTGCACAGCTTGGTATCTTCGTAACCTTCCTCGGTGCCTGCGCATTCAGCCTTACCGGTATTGAAGGTGTCGACTTCTCATTTAAAGAAGCCGCTTCAATAGGTATCATAGGCGGTGCGGACGGACCTACGGCGATATTCCTTACTTCAAAGCTGGCTCCGCAGCTACTCGGCTCGATAGCGGTTGCCGCATATTCATATATGGCGCTCGTTCCCGTAATCCAGCCTCCTATAATGAAGCTGCTCACAACAAAGAAGGAACGTGCCATTGTAATGGAGAGCTTACGTCCCGTTACAAAGAGAGAAAAGATAATATTCCCTGTAGCAGTTACGCTTATCGTTGCTTTCATCGTTCCCGACGCTACTCCCCTTGTTGGTATGCTGATGCTCGGTAACCTCTTCAGAGAGAGCGGTGTTGTTGACAGACTTGTAAAGACAGCATCAAACGAGCTGATGAACATTATCACTATAATGCTCGGTACGGTTGTAGGTGCTACAGCAACAGCCGAAAACTTCCTGACAGTAAAGACGCTTATTATAGTTGCACTCGGACTTATCGCATTCTGCTTCGGTACAGCAGGCGGTCTGTTACTTGCAAAGATCATGAACAAGCTCTCAGGCGGCAAGATAAACCCCCTTATCGGTTCAGCAGGTGTATCCGCTGTTCCTATGGCTGCCCGTGTTTCGCAGACAGTCGGTGCTAAGGAAAACCCCTCAAACTTCCTTCTCATGCACGCTATGGGACCGAACGTTGCAGGTGTTATCGGTTCTGCCGTTGCCGCAGGTGTTCTGCTGAATATCTTCGGTTAAATCAAATAACAACGAACCCCCTTGTCAAGCGACAAGGGGGTTCTTATTATATCCGGAATGTTACGGGCAAGTAATTTTAGCCTGCTTAAATCTATTTTATCGGGAAACAACAAGGCACTGTAAAATTTTCAATCAATAATAATCAAGCTCGGCAGGATGCACGGACTGTTTCTTAATCCCGGCAAATCATTCTCTTACCGGCTGAGGCATTCTGCCCTACCACATAAACTGCCTGTTATAAAAAACTTTTCAGACAAGTTTATCGTATCTTATGAAATTTGCGATAAAAGATATTCCTGCCGACGCCAGCGCACAGCCAAGTCCGGTATAGAAAAATCCCACAAAGACATCGGGGAATACTCCTGCTTCTCTCAGCCCTATTCCTCCGCCCATCATACAAGCCATAATGATATATGCCTTAAGGTCGAAGAAATGCCAGAACGGGCAGCGGTCTTCATATCCGAGTATTCTTCTTGTATGCTTACCGCTCATTTTAAGAAACATCATTCCGAAAGCGACAAATACAACTACCGACAGCAGATACATAAACCATTGCCTCTCGATAACAAGATAAGACAATACTCCGAGCCTTGCGACATTGAATCCGGCAATAAGCCACACAATACCAGCTATCAATAAAAGCGTCCTCTTTTTAACTTTAAACATTTCTGTCTTCTCCGATCATTTAAATTGTTTCAGACGTTTTTCCGCATTTTCGTAAATTTTTTCGAATACCGCCTTGCACATATCCATTTCCTCTTCGGAAAGTCCGTCCAGTATATCCATTGCGAACTGCTTCTGAACAGCTGTGCCTTCATTTACTATAGTTTTCGCTTTATCCAAAAGAATAATAGCAATGTACTTTTTATTATCCTCGCTTTGTCTTTTCTCTATGAGTCCCTTTTCTTCGAGCATTCTAAGCGAAGTGGAAACGTGCGATTTGGTGGATCTGCGTATCTTAACGATTTCGGCGGCGGTATTATACTGCGGATTATTGTGCAGGAACATCAATATATCATATTCCATTTGTGTAAGATTGTACTTATCGCAGACCGCACCGGTTAGCTTTTCATAATAGCAGGTAATCGTCCTATGGTGATCCCGGAAAAACAAATCGTCAACTCCTTTTTTAAGCAATCGTTCTATTTAGAACAAAGGCGATTATAGCATACAGAATACCCTTTGTCAAGAGAGAAGGTATGGTTTTCACGGCGGACTGGTAAACAAAAAACGGTGAACGCACACTGTACGCTCACCGTTTTTAAAAGTCGGATTACTTGAAATATTCTTCACCGAGTATTTCGACAAATCGGGGTTTGACGCCTGTCTTATTGTCGATGTGACCGTAGTTCTGGCACATATCGTAGCTCGGCAGGGTGTTTCCTTCCACCAGAACAGGTCTTGTGGGAGTTATCGCAACGTCCCAGCCTATGTAGCCGACCTGCGGTACTACAAGAGCCGCCTTTTTGCACATTTCGACTGCTTCGAAAAACATTGGGATTTCAAAGCCGTTGAATTTTGTATGTGTAAAAGGGTGTTCCTCGTAATATACGCCGGTAGCGTCACAGTAGGCATTCTTGTGTATCACACCGTCTGCGCCTATCGAAACATACATACCGCCGCTGCAGATATTGTCAACACAGTTAGTACCGTTGCTCATACGGACAAGAGCATACATAAAATGTACCTTTCCGTCATGCAGGAGCGTTACCATACGGATTGTATTGATGGACGAGGGGCTGAGCCTGTCCATCTGTTCATTCTGCTTTATCGTTTCTTCGACAAGATATTGCTTGTTGTCGCAAAGACGCTTGTAAAGCGCCTCATAATCGGTGTCGGGAGTTACTGTTTCCTTGGTTATGCCCTCGCCGCCGAACTGATTTACAGGCTTTGCAAATACAGTTTCACGACCCTTGCAGAATTCACGCAAATCGTCCGCCGTTGCTTTTTCAAGGTTCAGAAAATCTCTGCCGATGTATTCTCTGAACGCTTCGTCGAATTCGGATTTGTTATCGAATATATGAAAATACGTCCTGTCATTGCAACGCTTTGAGATGGTTATATTATCGTTCATTGTCATAAATGTGCGTCTGTTTTTGCCTTTAATATTTGCAAAGCCGAACACACGGTAATCCATATAGCCGACAGAATAGCGGAAAATGCACCATATCATATCAAAGAACATTATGAATCTGTTCTTGCCCGTTTCCTTATGAATCGTTCCGATATAGCCGAACATACGTTTAAAGCTGCCTGCAAACAGCCTGCGGAAGAATGTCTTTAACTTTGTCATTTACAAAACCTCTTGTTTATAATCTGAGTAACTTTGATAATATCTTATATATTATGCGTTTAAGCGGAGAAGTTACAATCTCCTTCTCTCTCGGAGTAAGTCCTATAAGCCATACCGATACTATAAATATCACAACGTAGATAACGCCCCAGAACAGTATTCCGAGATAGCCCGAAGCGTGAGCAAGGCAGGCAATCAGTATCGCCGCTATCGCAGGAACGACAAGCGATGGAAGAAGCGCTGTAATCCTCCTCCAGAATCTCGGAATATCAAGTCCGATATATTTATTGTAATACCAGTTCATTATAAGTCCGTTGCCGATAAAAACAGGGATAGCCGTACCTATCGCCACACCGTCGGCGCCGAACAGGGCGCACAGCGGTATACTTATCACTATATTAAGCACGGCGACAAGCACATATACAAGCGAGCGGAATTTGTGCATATTTTTTGCTCGCAGAATTTCGATGCCGAGATTCTGAATACTCGGAAGAATAGTCGGTATGAACAGCAAAAGCGCAATAACAAATGCGTTTGCGTTGGCTTCACCCGCCCACAGAAGAACGAAGGGATAGCCTACCGCCACGAATCCGAACAGAATCATTGTGAGGATGGTAAACTGAAAACGTCCGACACGGATAAACAGATCGCTTATCTGCTTGTCGGGGACTTTATTTGCCACCATCTGATGAACTCTGGGGGTGAGTATTCCCGAAAACGTGGTAGCCATAGACATATAGTAGATGTTGAGCTGTGAAGCTACGTTGTAGGTCGCTACCTCGTTTGAGCCGTGCATCCATGCAAGCAGGAGCTTATCGACGCTCCAGTTCAGCTGATCGACCACAATGCCGACAAATACCCAGCCTGTGAACTTGAACATTGATTTGAGTAGCTTGAAATCAAAGTCACGGAAATAAAACCGTATAGCAAGCTTTTTGTTGCAGTATATGATATTCAGCAAGCCCGAAAACAGCGTGAACGCAAGGCTCATATACGCTATAGCCTCAGAGCGAAGCCCTATCATCAGAAGGGGTATTATAAGCAGGGGGTTGATTACCGACTTTACTATGGCAAGCAGTTTAAGAAAAATGTACCGCTCGTTGACCATAGTATTCGATTCAAATACGCTAAGCGGAAAGCTGACCGCCGCTGTGACGGTCATAATATACATAAGTCTTACGGCAAGCTCTATCTCCTCTTCTGTCAGCTTCTGACCGAATGCCAGACGGGGATTTGCGGCTATCGTAAATCCGACTATCAGCACAAGTACGCCGAGCAGGGAGTATATGACAAGGAACATACCGTTCAGCTTTGCCATATTGTATTTGTCGTTCGCTTCCTTGTATCTTGTATAGAATCTTGTGTACGCACTGCCCAGACCGAAGCTGAAAAGATTCAGATACGATACCATAGGAAGAACTATGGAGTAAACGCCGTATTCGCTTTGTCCGAGCCTTTCTATCATTATAGGCGTGTAGACAAGCGAAACAACCGTACCCAGTATCAGCGACAGATATGAGAGGAGCGAGCCCATTTTTATCTGATCAATTTTCATTCGCAATTTTCCTGTAAATTCATTTTATCTTAAAACGTTATAAAAACAGTATTCCAAATTCATATTTTAACATATTTTATGGGGTTTGTAAAGGAAAAATACGAGAAGTCAGGATAATCTGCGTTTTCTCTGAAATATAAAGAATATAACACAGATAACAAGCAGAACGGGGAATATTAGCGGGAAGCCAAGACCTGTTTTCATACCTGCCGATTCAAAGGCACCGCATAATTAAAAGTGAAACACCATTTTTTCAATCGCCGAAACGGTTTTCGGTTAAGCAATTACACAAATTTGCTTTTTTGCACAAAACGAACCGCTTTGTATTAGTGAAATCTAATAAAATCGCTACAAACGCTTTACTATCAGACAAAAATATGATATAATATCCTGAGAATTAGTATGACCATCGTCCGTAAAGGATAGGAATATACCGTAAAAGACGTGGGAAAGGTTGGTTATTTTTTTATGAAAATCAAGAGCTTACTGATCACGGTACTTGCGTGCTTTGTAATCATTCCGTCTGTTGCATTTGCTTGTATCGCAGATGTCGAGATGAATAAACTTGCCATGAAGAATTACAAGCAGACAGCGCAATCTATGGCTGAAAATCAGACATATAACATATCAGAGTATTTCCGTATAATTTCGGCGAGTGCAAAGCAGATAGCCGACAATCCGGATATACTGAGCTTCGACAAGGAAAAAAATCCTACAACTACAGACGCTTTGTCTATTTATTCAAATATAGCTTCTGCCGACAATCCAAATGTCAGAATCGACAGAATTATGATTGTCAACAAGAGCGACTTCAGACCCGTTGTCGGAACAAACGAAGATTTTAACGATCTTACCAGAGATGACGTGCTGTACGGTACTCTCAAAAATATATGTGCAAGAAAAGACGGAGAGGTTACATTCTATACTCCCGATGTATATACAAACTTCAATGAAGGCGACAAGGAAAAGAACGATCCTCTCTTCCCCGGAAAAACAGCAAACGGCCTGCGACTTGTGGTAAAGTATTCAGTCGGCGACTATTATATAGTAACATTCTTCAATAACACTGCCCTCAAGTCATTCGCAACCTCTTCTCAGTTTGCAAACAACAGTAAGCTGGTACTGATAGATCCTAACGGCTCGATTATGCACGACAGCTACATAGGCAATACTTCGGACAAGAAGAACAGCGCTTATCTCAAGTTTACGGAAGCCGCACAGACCGGCTCTGCTGTCGAGGTCGACAACTTCAAGGGTACAGACAGCGGTGTTATTCCCACAATCAGCTTTACTTCAAAGATGCCTACCATAAATGAAGGCGAAGAAGGCAACTGGACGCTTGCGATAATTGCAGAAACCGATAAGGCATATACCTTGTCGGGTGAAGCGATGGGTGCCATTGTCGGCATGATAGTATTAGTTGCGATTATTTTCACAGCAGGTGCAATCGTACTGGTATTCATTATAACAAAGCCTATCAAGGTTATCGAAGAAACGCTTGTAAAGGTACACAGAGGCGACCACGAGGCAAGAATCAACGTTATCGCAAACAACGAGTATGGTCAGATTGCCCGTACATTCAACGATCTTATAGATGATATTGTTGTAAGTGAAGGAAGATACCGTACTATTATCGAAATGTCGGATAACATAATCTTTGAGTGGAATTTCAAGTCTAACGATGTATTCTTCTCAAATAACTTCAACAAGAAGTTCAGCTACCGTGCCCCCTCCGACCACTTCGGTGACAGCTTCCTTCTTAAAGTTAAGGTTCATCCTGAGGACAACGACCGTTATCACAAGGATCTCGAAAAGCTGTCAAAGGGTGAGGAATTCGAAGGCAACGAGTATCGCTGGAAGAACATCTACGGCGACTATATATGGATACTTATGCGTACTGCGACTATCCGTGACAGAGATGGAAACATTGCTAAGATTGTCGGCGTTATCGTTGATATTGACCGTGCAAAGAAGAGTGAAAAACTCCTTACGGAAAGAGCAAGCTACGACAGCCTTACAGGTCTTTATAACCGTGAATCCATCGAGCGTACCATTGATAACGAGATCGAGCTTATCAATGTCCGCAAGAGCGAGGTGGCAATTCTGTTCATTGACGTTGATGACTTCAAGATTTACAACGACAAATACAGCCACGCTACCGGTGATCAGGTACTGAAATTCGTTGCAAATACAATCAATTTTGTAATCAAGGGATTCGGTACTGCGGGTCGTTACGGCGGTGACGAATTTGTAGCCTGCGTAAGAAACATTGAAACAAACGAGCCTACAAGAGTAGCCCGTGATATTCTGTCGGGACTTAAGGAAGGCTTTACATCGGATAACGGCGACAAGCTCAGCGTCAATGCAAGTATCGGTATTTCAATCATCAAGGATTCTTCGATGCACGTTGACGAGATAATCGGTATGGCTGACGATGCAATGTACAAGATCAAGAAGAACGGTAAGTCAAACTTCGGTATTCTCAACAAGGAAATGGTTGAAAGACCCGTTCCTGACAAGGTTGAGGAGGAAGACGTTATCGGCGGAAGCGATAGCAACAATATCGGTGATTCCGTTGCTCCTGATACAGCTAATGATACTGCAGAACAGCAGCAGTAATTAAAGTTAAAAAGAGTGTTGCGAAAGTGACACTCTTTTTTTATCGGAATCTGATTGATTTGTCAAAGGAGGCTATATGATAAGAGAAGTCAATGAAGATGAATACGAACAGCTGATGAGCCTTTATTGTCAGCTGCACGAAACAAGCGTACCGGAATATAAGGGCGATACAAAGGAACTGTGGCAAAGGCTTGTGAATGATCTCGACTATCACTTAATAGCAGCTGAGGAGGACGGGAAGATTGTATCTACCTGTACCTGCATAATAGTGCCGAATATGACGCACGGGCCTCGTCCTTATGCGTTTGTTGAGAATGTAGTGACAGACAGCGAATATCGTGGCAGATGGCTTGCTACTGCGTGTCTTGAAAGAGCAAAGGAGATAGCGAAGGCTGAAAACTGCTACAGGCTTATACTTATGACAGGCTCAAAACTCGATAGCACGCTGAATTTCTACCGTAAGGCAGGTTATGACGATAAGGAAAAGACAGGTTTTATACAATATTTAGATTAAAACGAATGAGCCGTTTGCAAAAAAGCAAACGGCTCATCAGCTTGTAGAAAAAGTATGTTTTTTCAAAAAAAGTGCTTGTTCTCTATCCCTATAAGAACGCTTTGTGGGCTTTGCGTCCTTGCAAAGCCCTTGGGCATACACGCCCGGCGTCCGTGCCGGGGCTGAGTGTGGGGCTGCCGCCCTCACCCCGCTTGGGGCTACGCCCAAAGCAAGAACGCTTTGGTTGCTTGCCAAAAGTTTTGCACGATGCAAAACCAACATAGCAAGCAACGCTAAACACCCATTTTTAAAAATTATATAGATTTATCGACAGTCTGGAATGAGCCGTTTGCAAAAAAGCAAACGGCTCGTTTCAGCTATATCAAAAGGCTTTTTAACGCTATCCGTCTGAATTACCGATTTGGCTGTCAATGCACTAATTCTATGATTTCTATTGACTTGAAAGCCAAAAAAGGTTATACTTAAATATAGTGATAATAGAATGTGATAACTATAATCTGCGAAGGAGGGATAATGTGAATAATGCGGCGGAAAAGAACGCCCGTATACTTATTGTTGACGACTCTGAGATGAACCGTGATATGCTGAGCGATATGCTGAGCGACGATTATGATATTGTCGAAGCGGCTGACGGAGAAGAAGCGCTCAGCATCCTCAAAGAGCGTGTATATGATATAGATCTCGTTCTGCTTGATATAATAATGCCTGCTGTTGACGGATTCGGTGTGCTTGATGTTATGAAACGCTACCACTGGATAGATAACACTCCTGTAATAATGATTTCCTCCGAAACATCGCAGAGCTACATCCGAAAAGCGTTCGAACTCGGTGTTACCGACTATATTATCAGACCGTTTGACAGCTTTATCATACACAAACGTGTTTCGAATACGCTTATGCTCTACCGCAAGCAGAAAAAGCTGCTAAGTGCCCTTGAGGAGCAGGTTTACGAGAACGAAAAGAACAACAGTATGATGATAAACGTTCTTGCCCATATCGTCGAATTCAGAAACGGCGAGAGCGGAATGCACGTTCATCACATAAAACAGCTTACATCTATACTTTTACAGAATCTGATTGAAAAGACGGACAAGTATCACCTTACAGAAAATGATATACTGCTTATCAGCACAGCATCCTCCCTGCACGATATAGGAAAAATCTCGATAGACGACAAGATACTCAACAAGCCAGGAAGACTGACGGCGGAAGAATTTGAGGTTATAAAAACTCACTCGGTCATCGGTGCGGAAATGCTTCAAGATCTGCATAACACGCACAACTATCCCCTTTTTGACAAAGCCTATGAGATATGTCGCTGGCACCATGAGAGATATGACGGAAAAGGCTATCCCGACGGGCTGAAAGGCGAGGAGATACCTATCTCAGCTCAGGTCACTTCTCTTGCGGATGTATATGACGCACTGACAAGCAACCGATGCTATAAAAAGGCGTTTTCGCACGAAAAAGCGATGGAAATGATACTCGACGGGCAATGCGGTGCTTTCAACCCTGTGCTTCTTCAGTGCCTTAAGGACTGTGAAAAGCAGATCCTTGCGGAGTTTTCAGACTCGATAGACACAACTCAGGACGACAGACTGCTTATCCGTGCGACCGAGGAGCTTGTAGAAAACAAGATTTCTTCGGACAAAATCGACTTCTCCGCTCACCTGCCTATCGCCGCAAGAGATCGCTGGAATTTTTTCTCTGACGGCTCGGGAGAAATTCAGTTTGAGTATGACGCAATACTTGATGTACTGCGATTGACCAAATACGGCGCTAAGGTACTGGGACTTCAGGAACTGACTATGCATCCGAGAGGTCTTAAGCAGGGTTATCTCGGCGCACAGAATATACAGACTATACTGGACGCTATGCAAAGCGAGGCTTCTTTAGAAAAGCCTGTCGTAAAAATAAAGAAGCATATTTCGCTAAACGGGCCACGCCGCTGGTATGAAATAAGGATAAGGACGCTGTGGAGCAACGAGGAAAATCCGAAATATACGGGTATACTCGGCAGAATAATTGATATAAATGACAGCGAGCTTGCTATTGTTCGTCCCGAATACCGCATTTCAGAAAACGACGACGCAGAAATAAGGCAAACGATAAGCAAGCTGACTCAGGTATTCGATGTGGTAAGACTGGTCGATATAACCGACAACGAAATCGTCAGAAGCGGCTGTAAGCCCGGCAACGAGGAAATGATAAACGCTTGCCGTGGGGATAAATGCTATGCGATATGGGGCAAGACACAGCGTTGCAAGAACTGCGTATCGTCAAAGGCTTTTGAAAAGCGTGGGCAGGTCAGCAAGCTGGAATTTGCCGACGACAGCATATTCCAGATAATTTCAAAATATGTTGAAATCAGCGGAAAGCCGTATGTGCTTGAGATGATATACAAGGATAATGACGGCGTTCTGCTCGGTGCTTACGGTAAAACCGATTTTATGGACAATATCGTAAACTATAACAGACAGCTGTATCACGATGCGCTGACAGGCACTTACAACCGCCGTTATTATGAAGAACAGGCTAAATCCATGCGTTATATTGACGCTGTTGCGATGCTTGACGCTAACAATTTCAAGGGCATAAACGATCATTACGGACACGCCGCAGGAGATTGCGTGCTGAAGGCGGTATGCGAAAGCATAAAGGAATGTATAAGAAGCAGTGATATTCTTATAAGGCTTGGCGGCGATGAGTTTGTGCTTCTTATGGCTAATATTCCCGAAATTGTGTTTTATCAGAAAATATCGGAGATAAAGCAAAGAATCTCGGAAATAAAGCTGCCTGATTACCCTGATATTAAATGTGCCGCCGCTATCGGCGGTGTGTACGGAATCCAACCGATAGAAAACGCATTGACAGAAGCAGACAGACTTATGTATTTAGATAAGAACGCTTCAAAGGAGGGAAAATGACTCTCGAAGAATGTTACAGGGCGCTAGGAGGAAGTTATTCGGAAGTTCTTGCAAGGCTGATTGACGACAAGATGATAACAAAATATCTCAACAAGTTCACAGAGGACACAAGCTACAGGGATATTTTCGCCGCACTTGAAAACAATGACTGTGAAACGGCTTTTCGTGCGGCACATACGCTTAAAGGTATCTGCCTTAATCTCGGGCTTGAAAATCTCTACAAAGCCGCATATAAGGTCACCGAGGCTCTGCGTCAGAAAACGGACAAAACCACTCCGGAAATGCTGGACGAGCTGAAATCAAGCTACAACAGCTCAATCCTCGCAATACAGCAGCTTTAATATGCGGTTTTTGCCGCAGGTAAGCCGATATATTCGCAGGGCTGTAAACGGCTCTGCGAATAATTATATCACGCAGAATTGCCGAAACGGCTTTAAGGCTCATACAAAGTACCTTGCTGTGAATTTCTGCATACTTTTATTGCCGTTCGTGGCTTTTCACTTGACGATAACCGTAAAAAACGGTATAATAATCTTATGCAAAAAATCAACCCGCCGGTTTTAAGAAAGGGACAAGCAATGACAGTTAGAGAAATGCAGGATGAAATCCTGAGAATAAAGAAAGAAAAAGACATCTGCATACTGGCTCACGCATATCAAAGACAGGATATACTGGATGTAGCCGATTTTGTCGGTGATTCGTTTGCATTGAGTCAGATGGCGGCAAAAGCGCCTCAAAGCACTGTTCTTATGTGCGGAGTACGCTTTATGGCTGAAACGGTAAAGATACTTTCACCTCAAAAGAAGGTTTTACTTTCAGACAGCAATGCAGGCTGTCCTATGGCTGAACAGATGGATAAGGACCTTATCCTGCAGCTTAAGGAGATGTACCCTGACTATAAGGTCGTGGCTTATATCAATACGACCTCGGAGCTTAAAACGGTATGCGATGTATGCGTGACCTCGTCAAGTGCTGTAAAGATAGTGAAAAAGCTGGACAGCGACAAGATACTCTTCATACCCGATTGCAACCTTGGCGATTATGTTCAGAAGCAATGCCCCGACAAGACATTCAAGCTGGTGAGCGGCGGCTGTCCTACCCATCTGCGTATGACAGTAAAGGATGTTGAAAAAGCAAAGGCACAGCACCCTGACGCACTTCTTCTTGTTCATCCCGAATGTGCTCCGGCGGTAACGGCTCTTGCTGACTATGCAGGCAGTACAACGGGCATAATGAGTTATGCCAAAAAAAGTGACGCAAAAGAATTTATCATCGGCACAGAAAACAGCATAGTGGAGCATCTCAGCTTTGACGAGCCGGACAAGAAATTCTATCCGCTGTCAAAGGACTGCGTCTGTCACAATATGCACCTTACAAATCTCGCCACAGTATACAACTGCGTATGCGGCAATGCAGGAGAAGAAATCGTGCTTGACGAAGAAATCAGGCTCGGCGCAAAGCGTTGCATAGACGAAATGTTAAGGCTCGGCGACTGAGTGTATTATCTCATTTGTCAAAACGTGGCTCAAAACGCTTTTAACCCGCTGATTTCTTGACTTTTAAAGCGGTGTGAAATATAATAAATAAAACAGGCAAAAGAAGGACTGTCTGCAGCAGCAGGCTTTTCTTTAAGACAAAATGTTTATAAAAAGCATAAACTGAAAGGAATACAAATTGAAATTCAGAAGAAAATTAGCGGCGGTATTAGCCGGAATAATTACGGTAACCGCCTTTTCGGGCTGTTCAATGCTCGGCAATCAGACAACTAACGCACTCGGCACTTACGACTTTACACAGATGGATCTGGTACAGCTCAACAAGCCATCGGAGGGTCAGGACGTTGCAGTGATAGAAACAAATCTTGGCACGATAACGGCTGTTTTATATGCCGAATTTGCACCCAAAACCGTGGCAAACTTCAAGAAGCGTGCCGAGGAGGGATTCTATGACGGCAAGCCGTTCTTTGCGTTACAAAAAGGTATTTACGCAATTACCGGCGCTTCAAACGATGAAGGTACGGAGGGCATTACCGACGACGGCAAGTTCATTGAGAACGAATGCTCGGTCAACCTTTGGCCGTTCAAGGGCGCACTTTTAGGATACAGCTCACAGCAGGGCTACTCGGACAGCCGTTTCTTCTTCACGGGAGCGCTTGAGATAACCGAAGAAAACAAAAAAGAGCTGAGAGGCTATACAGACCAGGAAACAAGCGCACAGGTAATCCCCGATGAGCTTATAACAGCCTTCGAAAAAAGAGGCAGTGTTCCGGGCTTTGCCGGCACTTACACGGTTTTCGGACAGGTGATAAACGGCTTTGACACGCTCGACAAGATACTCTGGTCGGCTTCCGACAAGAGCACGATGAAGCCTCTTGAGGAAATCAAAATAGTAAAAGTTACGCTTGACTCCTACAAGGACGGAAAGTTCACCATAGAAGAACCTACTTCCGACAAATATCTTACTGCCAAAGAAATTGCAGAGCTTCAAAACGAATCCAACGGTACAAGCGGCAGTAACAGCTCAACGGCAGGTTCTTCGGATTCATCATCAAACTAAAGCCTGCAGGCGAAAGGACCGATAAAAATGAGGTTTAAGTCTTTATGCAAAGCTGCAGCGGCGGTAACTCTCGCCGCAGCCATGATAACGGCAAGCGGCTGTAATAACGAGAAAAACGATAACACAGCAGAAATAACCGTAGGACCCGGCGATACCCTTGCCGAAATGACAATTCAGATAGGCGAGGAAACGGGAAAGATACGTTTCAAACTCTTCCCCGAGGTTGCGCCTAAGGGAGTCGATAACTTTGTCAAGCTGGCTCAGAGCGGATATTATGACGGCAAGACAATCCACAGAGTAATCAAGGATTTTATGATACAGGGCGGCTCGCTCAGGGGTAACGGCACAGGCGGAACAACAGCCGACAAGACCGAGATTCCCCGTGAAACGAACAACCGTATGAGAGCTTATTACGGTGCGCTGGGATATGCGGAAGGCAGTGACGGCATCAACAGCCAGTTCTTTATCGTTAACAACAAAACGCCGTTTGACATTGCAAAGACTGCTGCGAATATTTCCTCCGACCTTGAAGAATACAAGGACAGACTGAAGGAGGAGGACAAAAAGACTTATACCGATTATCTTTCAAAGCTCAACTCCGTTCCGGACGATGTAAAAGCAAAGTACCTTTCAAGCGGCGGTGCGTTCAGCATTGACGGTAACTATACGATATTCGGGCAGGCTATAGAAGGGCTTGATTTCCTTGACAAGATAAGTGCGGTCGAGGTTTCATCCGGCAATTCCATTGACGATGAGGCCGGCATCGCCTCTAAACCCGCAGTTTCGATAATAATCAAGAAAATCGAAATCGCCACAATCCCGACAATAACCGAAACAGAGGCTACCACCACTACAAGAAAGAGCATCCGCCCGTCAGCGACTACTCCGGCTCCGAGCGATACGACCACAGCGGAAACTCCCGCTCCCGACAATACAACAGCGGCAGAAACTACTGCTCAGTAACGAAAACAGATAACACCCCTGCGTTGCGATTTAATGCAACGCAGGGGTGATTTTTGTGTAGGTTAATTGTGAAAGTAGGCATTATGAGTTGTGGAAGGGGGGCGGTTGGCGGGAAGCATATTGTCGATACGGGTCACGCAGGTGGCATAGGCATTTCTGCCCGTGCCACTGCCCTGCAGACTTACCGATCACTTTCTTCTGTAGCTGTAATAAGTCTTAGTGCGTACTTCCCTGTCTGACGTCTGGCTGACTTCGTTTTCCGAATAATCGCTCCAATCGTCCCATCTGTAGTAATAGTAGGTGTAAATCTTCCGTCTTTCACGATAACGGTATTCTGTGTGGGTGACGGCAGGATAATACTTGCTTGTTTCATTATACCATTTATCACCCGAAGAAGTTAAATATCCGGTGATATAATAAGGATGTTCTCCGCAATTGCAGAAATACTTCTCTTTGTTGAATGCGGTATTGGCTGAAAGCCTATTCCGTGTTGTATACGTTTCTTTCTGGAAATGACCATTATGACTTTTATAGTTATATTTAGCGGCATTTATACAGAAATAAACAAATCCTTTTTTACTACAGCCGTTCTTTTTGTCTACAACTCTGTTATAAGTATATTCAGTATAGGCTTCTTTATCTGTAACAGTCTTTGTTTCTACCTGTCTGCTGTCATCTGAGCCTACCCAAGAGCTTGACCAGCCACTCCACGAGCCGTATTCACTCCACGCCCACGAGCTGTCATACTGTGTCCAGCCGTCCTTGCTTGAATCGTTCGATGTGGTTGTCTGCTTGTCACGGTAGCTGTAGCGTGTCTGTTCTGTTATCTCGTACTCATCAGAAGTAACCTCGGACGGCAGAGTATCTGTATAATCCGACCAGTCTGGACCCTTGCTGAGCGTGAGCCTGATTACAGAGCCTTCTTCAAGCGATGTTGCTCCGGCAGGCTCCTGACTTAGTACGCTGCCGTACGGAATATCGGTGCTGTATCCGTCATAAACAACGCTCACATCGAATTTTGCAAGCGCTTTTCTTGCTTCATCCTCGGTCATTCCGTATACAGTTGCAACATCGAACTTCTGCTTGCCCTTGCTTACATAAATCGTGACCTTGCCACCCTTTTTCAGCTTCTCGTCTGCGGGAGGCGACTGCTTGATAACCTTACCGGGAGCAACTGCGGAATTAAACGATTCCTTTATCTCAACAGCAAAGCCTGTTTTCTTAAGCGTATTTTCGGCTTCGGAACGTTTCTTGCCGACAACATTATTGACAGTAAGCGTCTGAACGCCACGGCTGATATAAATAACCACCTTTGAGCCGTAATTCTTCTCGGTATCTGCGGCAGGCTCCTGACGTATTACTACACCCTCGGCAACGTTGTCGCTGTATTCCTTGCTAACACTTACGCTGAATCCCGCTTTTTCAAGCGTTGATATTGCTTCGTTCTCCTTGTTGCCGGTCACGTTTCCGACCTTTACAAGCGAAGGCTCGTTGCTTGCGGTGCAGACATATATTATTACCGATGTGCCGGATTTTTGCTCACTGCCCGGCAACGGCGACTGAGCGTATACCGTATTTTCGGGTGCGTCGGACTCGCCCTCAAGTATTGTTACCTTGAATCCGAGCTTTTCAAGCTGTGAAACGGCTGACGCCTTATCAACGCCTGTAAGGGCGGGGACTTTCAGCGTATTGTTTTTGCTTGATACTGTAAGAGTTATCTTAGTGCCCTTGCTTACATTATCTCCGTCCTTAACACTCTGCTTAAGAACCGTATTTTCGGGAACACTGTCATTCTTCTCATATTGAGCAGCTACAACAAGACCCATCGCCTTAAGGGTCTTCTCTGCTTCACTATAGGTCATACCTTTTACATTGGGCATTTTCATCGACTTAGAGCCCTTTGATATAACTATAGTCACAGTAGTGCCTTTTTCAACCTTTTCTCCTGCTTCGATACTCTGGCTGATTACCTTTCCTGCGGCAACGTTATCATCGTTCTTTTCTTCTATAACGGGCTTGTCGAAGCCTGCTTCCTTCAGCTTTGACAATGCGGTTTTCTTATCGTCCCATATTACATACGGCACGGTGCATACTCCGTTTTCCTCTTTTACTACACCGTTTCCGCTGCTTATCATAAGGGTGACGATGCCGTTTTCTTCAAGATAAGAGCTTCCTGTGGGAGTTTGCAATACTATCACTCCCGCATCAATATATTTCGATTCGATGCTTCCCTCAGATGACGCTGTCAGATTTGCTTCTTCAATCAGCCTTATAGCCTCATCCTTGCTAAGTCCCTCAACATCCGGAACAGAAACGATTCCGTCCGGTATAACGATTTCTTCCGTAAAAAGCGACGGGAAGTTAATTACGCCTGTGGCAAGAAGTGCACCGAAGGTTATTACAACCGCCATCAGAGCGGGTATGCCTACCTTCAGCCAGACAGGCCAGTGATACAGATCGATTTTCTTTATCTTTCCGTATCTGCGTTTTGCCGGAGGCTCGGAGTCAAGCTCTTTCATAAATGACGCCACATCGGGCGTTCTGTCCTCGATTCTGATATTCAGCGCATTAAGAATTGCATTTTCACGTTTCTGTGATATGCTCTTGCAATACTTATGAAGCGGCATCAGCGGATCTCGTTTTCTTGTTTCGCACTCTGCGTTTCTTCCCATTGCTTCGGGAGGAGTTACTCCTGTAATCATTTTATAGAGCGTTCCGGCAAGTGCGTACACATCGGTATGAGGACCCTGATCGCCTCTGCTGTCATACTGTTCCTTCGGTGAATAGCCGGGCTTGATTATCGTGGTCAGACTTTTGCTGTGCGATGTGGTTGCATACCTCGAAGCACCGAAATCTATCAGCTTGACCTGACCGTTAGTAGTCAGGAATATATTGTCGGGCGCTATATCTCTGTGAAGAATGCCCTCTTTATGTACCGTTTCCAGAGATCTCATTACAGGCATAAGCATAGAAACCGCTTCATCCTCAGGAATGACCTTATCTCGTTTAAGACGGTCGGATAGCGTTTCGCCCTCGAGATATTCCATTATGATATATGCTGTTTCATTTTCTGTAAAGCTGTCAAACACCTTTACTATACCGCTCTCATTCTGAAATTTGGCAAGCCTTTTCGCTTCTTCAACGAATTTCTTCAATCCGTCACGGAACTGCTCGTTCTTTTCGCCGCCTAAAAGCGTTACGCAGGACTGTCCGGGTATCCTTGTGGAAAACTCGCTCGGAAGGTATTCTTTTATTGCCACCTTCTGCTCAAGCTTACCGTCCCACGCAATATACGTTACTCCGAAGCCGCCGTATCCCAGCACCCTTCCTATTATATAGCGGTCGAGCAGGATCGAGCCGGGTGCCATATGAATAGCTTCTTCTGCACCTGTTCCTTCTACATATCCGCAATAAGGGCAAATTTCAAGCCCGCTGTCATACTGCTCCATGCAGCCCATACATCTTTTGTTCATCTTAGTGGGTTTCCTCTCCTGTAAATTCAAACTTGGTATATATATCGCCTATATACGCCAAATTTTTTGATTTTATTTTCTCTTTGAAGCACGTTTCGTTCAAGGGTATCTGTCCGTCATTACATTTACTTATCATAAGCGTACTCTGATAAACATTTCCGAGCATCCACGACAGCAGACGTTCGGCGGCTTTCACCTGAGCTTCGCTTTTGTTTCCCAGACTCCATTCATAGACATAATCACAACGAATCTTATCCGAATCGTAATATACAAATGATTTGGTGTAATTTGTAATCGTGCTTTTGATCCTGTTTATATCCATAGTAGTCGCAAGCATAACCGCACACTTGTTTTCCTCGTTGTCGAGGAATTCATTCTCGCTCGCATACACTGACGTGCCGAAATTGTATTCCGTCAGTTTTTCCGCATCGTCAGCCACCGCAATAATATCCGTTCCGAAATCCGAAATATCCGAAAAGCTCTCCTTGTCATACTTTACGCTTGTTGCACCGTTTGTAATAACACACGCAAGAGGTATTTCTATACCGAGCGGCACTTTTTTGGACGAAGAAAGCATACTTTTATTCTTTCCGATAAAAAGACAGTTGTCCGCCTGTTCAGAATCAAGCACAGCGTCCACGCTTGCGGCATTTTTCAACAGATTGTCGGGAATATCGCTGCTTTCGAACAGATCGGGAAGTTCATTCTTCTCTACCGCCGTTTTCAGCCTGTCTGCATATTCCGCCTCCGGAATTGCCGTCAGCTCCACTGTTACATTGCCGAATTTATCGGTGAAATCGTCGGTAATGCTTTTCATTGCCGCCGCCTCGTATGAGCCGTCAGCCACTGAGTACCACACGCTTATCACGGCGCTGTCAAGCGTCTGCTCGGAACGCTTCGACAGATAGGCACCGGCAACCGCAGAGGTGCTGACACCCAGCACGACGCAGGCGGCCGCTATCCCGATAAATCTTCTTGCTCGCCGCATTTTCTTTTCCCTATCGGGCGAAAGCACTTTTCTTTCACCGTTAACAGCCGCCAGAAACTCGCTTACGTTTTTAAATCTCATATGCTTTTCGACAGCCATAGCCTTCATTACCGCATTGCTGAGGTTGGATGATATATCGGGATTTAGCTCGTGAGGCGGCACAACCGTATCCTGTATTTTTTTGTTTGTCGATTCTTCAGGCTTTACTCCCGTCAACATATAATACAACGTTGCGCCGAGCGCATATATATCAGAATAGGCTCCTGCGTTTTCCATACTGTCGTATTGTTCAACAGGGGAATAACCCGGTTTAAGTATTATATCTATAACATCGTCACTGCTGTCAGCGAGCTTCGCCGCACCGAGATCAAGCAGCTTGACATGTCTTTCTTTATCGGAACATATAAATATATTGTCGGGTGCAACATCCCTGTGTATTATCTTATACTCGTGAAGCGCAGAAAGCGCATTGCCGACCTCAGTAGCTATATACACGGCAAACTGCATATCTATCCTGCCCTTTTCAGCCATATACATATTCAGGGTTTCGCCCTCGAGCAGTTCCATTACTATGTAAGCGGTATCGTTAGCCTCGAAATATTCAAATACATTCGGAATAAATCTGCTGTCACCGAATTTTGCCATATTTCTTGCTTCCGCAAGGAATCTTCTTTTTCTGTATTCAAACTCCTGTCTTGACTTTTTGCTGACAATCACCTTATCCTCGCCTGCGGCTCTGGTCATTATCCTTCCGATAAAAAACTCCTTGACCGCAACAATCGCTTCGAGCTTAAGATCGAAAGCCTTGTAAATTATGCCGAAGCCGCCTGAGCCTACTGCCTTTCCTATATAATATCTACCCAAAAGCACTGTTCCGGGAATAAGGTGGGTAGGCAACCCCGGGTCAGAGTCATAATCCTCTCCGCAAAACGGGCACATCTCCAGTTTGCTGTCAAATTCTTTAAAGCACGATAAGCATCGCTTCATTTTTATATCCCCTTATCTTGTTATATAATCTTCCCATGAAAATCTGTCACAGCACAGCGGAATAAGCAGGAAATCGCTGTCACCGAGCGTTATCTTGTCCCAGGCTTCCAGCTGTTTTGTTTCCATCACTATTTCATCGTTGACGTATGTAAGTCCGCTGCTTTCTCCCGATTTTATATAGAACACACGCTTCTTAGGCTCATACACTATAATAGCGTGTTTTTGCCTGGAAATACCGTTGTCGCCGGGTATCACTATGCGGTTTTCTTCACTTCTTCCCACCGAGTTCATACCGGAAAACAGCGAAAATCCTTTTCCGAAGTTTACGCCCTTGATACACACTATCCATCCTACAAGAGGTTCGTTTTGTGTTGCGGGAATATTTGTCGAAGCGGTGCCGTCTTCCTGCGTCTTTGGCACGGGCATACTGAAAAAGCCTATTGTCTTGTTTGAGTCAAGACGTGCATTCTTGATTTCATCTTTTATCGAAACAGCGACGCTGTTTCTGCTTTCTTCAAAGGCTGCAGGCGGCTCGCTCTTTTTGACTGAAGCGTCCTCAACCTTTTTATCGCTGTGACTGTCCGCACCTGCCGCATCTGTCGCCGGCTTAGCGGCGGCACAGGAATAGATTTCATTTATCGGCTTGCTTTTATCGTTATCATTGCCGAATATGCTGAAGGTCTTATCAACCGCTCCGTCTTCTACACGGACTATCTCGGCAGCCTTCTTGTTATCCTTCATCCACGGGAACAGGTGCTTCTTCTCCTGCATTACACTTTTTGCTGATTCGACACCGTTCGCATCATTTTCTTCAACCTTTACGGAATTACAAAGCGGGCATTTGTCATAAGTGTCGCTATCAAAAAAATGTCCGTTTAAACATCTGACTTTCTTCATGTTCTTCTCCGATTATTTAATATTTACAAGTGCGATTGTCATATTGTCACGCACTGTCCTTTTTTTCAGCGCTCCGTGCGATGCTTTCATTTCAAGCGCCTGCACCGCCTCACCGATATTTTTGAAATTAGTCAATATGCGGTTGATCTCCTCATCGGAAACCAGCTTGTACAATCCGTCTGTTGTCATCAGTATCCTGTCACCGCTGTGCAACGGAATACCTCTGACATTTATATCGACCTGCATCTCCCTGCCGACCCCAAGAAAGCTCGTAAGGCCGTCACCTTGCAGCATTTCTGTTTCGTAGGTCTGCCTGTCTATATTACCGTTTTTCAGCTGTTCGGACAACGAAAGCGCATAGTTATGGTCTGTTGTTGCCTGAACCAGCTCGTTGTCACGCAGTATATAAAGTCGGCTGTCGCCTACGGAAGCCCATCTCAGCAAACCGTCAGCTATCAATATGCAGACAACTGTTGTACCGGCGCACACCATATTACCGTTTTTATCGGTAAAGGAACAAATAGCCGAATTTGCGGAAACAATCGCTTTTTCAAAAAAATCGTCCGGCTTACCGTCATTTTCAGACAGCAAATACTGATTGAGAAATTCTCCGACGGCTGTATTGCTCGCCTTTTTTCCGTCGTTCTCTCCGCCCATTCCGTCACAGATTACAGCCATAAGCCTGTCGTCTGCAATCTCATAGCCTGAGCAGTCCTGCTGTTCTTCCCGTCCGCCTTTTACAGAATACAGCACAAGCTCTGCGTTGCGGTTTTCTTTCAGAAAGCTGTAATTATCATCAAAAATCTGCAATTATACATCTTTCCCTTCTATAAGTTACGGATCGCAATGGCGGAATAGTTATCCATCTCTCTGCCTTTTCCGTTTTTTCTGACCTCTTTTGTCATCATACCGAGCCATTCATCAGCCGAATCTGAATTTTTAAGATATTCGCACATTTTTTCTTCGGTTATCAGCTCCCAGAATCCATCTGAACAAAGTAAAAACGCATCGCATTTTCTCAGCGGAACAGGCTTCATAACATCAAACATATCCTTTTCCCATTCTATACCCATTACTCTAAGTACAGAACTGCGTTCAGGATGATTTCTTATTTCATCCTCCCTGATTTCCCTGCACAGTGCAAGCATCTGAGGAACACTGTGGTCAAGCGTTCTTGTCATAACCTTATTTTTGCGGAAAATGTACAGCCGTGAATCACCGATATGCGCCACATAAGCCTTTTTATCATCAACGGCAAGCGCAACGGCGGTTGTTTTCATTTTCCTAGTAGCGTTCAGCCTTATCTGTTCTCTCATAAGATTTGCCTGTGCGCAACGTAATGCGACAGGAAGAAAACCGGACATTTCGGTTGTGCCGAGCAGCATATTCCGGAACGTGTCGCATACGCATCCGGATGCGACATCACCCATTCCGTGCCCTCCAAGACCGTCACATAATATACAGGCAAAGCCTGACTTACCTGACGGTATAACCGCAATGCTGTCCTCGTTGACGCTCCTGTCGCCTTTATTTGTTATAGTTGAATATTCAAGCATAAAAACTCCGGGGTAATTCTGTTTCGATATTATTCACCGAAACCCTCTGAATGATTATTTCCTTTGAGAAGACCGAGCATTTCTTCGTACCGGTCAAGAAATTCTTCGGTCTGTGAGTCGCTGTAACCCATGTGAACAACCTTATCGATTATTTTATGATCAAAGCATATATAATCATCCATTTTCAACATTCCGAACGGATATGCAACACCGAAATAATCGTAAACCTTACCTTCCTTTACATTCGGAAGATAACCCGCTATCATCAGCATTGCGTTTGAATCCTTGACAGATACCACTGTTCCTACCGGATAATACCTCATAGCTGTTTTTCCTTTCTGTCGATTTCTTCTTTGAACCGCTTCAATTCACCGACAAGCTGTTCATTGGTAATATCACCGAGATTATCCTTGATTACAGAAATAAAGTCAGATGCCGCTTTACTTTCTTTAGTTTTATAGCCATCGTATACAACCTTCATTTCCTTATCAAAAGGAATGAATACTATACTCGTGCTGTTATAAAAGCCTGTAGGGCACGGTACAGCATAATATCCCCATACATTTCCGTTGTCTGTATTGATGTCGGAATATCCGATTATACAGAATTTAAGTTTTTTGCCCTGCACTACAGAGCCTATAGGTAATAATTCCATTCTTCCACCTCATTAAAAGCCAATCAAACCACAGAACCAGTTGCCGACCTTCTGTACCCCTTTTGTGAATCCATCTGTAACAACGTTGATGCCGTCTGTGATTATATCGGTTACTTTGTCTATTCCGTCTGCAACATATGCGGCGCCGTCTTCAACATAAGAACCGATGGATTTTCCCCCGGTCCACAGCTTTATTGCGGTAGAGATACCGGGAATTCTTCCGATTGTCTTATCTATGGCTCCGCCGATAAGATCACCTGCAACGGTTGCCACCCCGCCTCCGACTGTATCAACAAACCCTTCGAAAGCATTAGCGGACGCACCTAATAAATCGCCTTCCAGAATATTCTGTGTAGCTTTATCTTGAGCCTTATTCAAGTAATCTTTGCCTTTATCGAGCGTATAGTCTATTGCCGAAATAACCGCACTCACTTCAAGTGAGCTTCCTGCAACATACTTTATGGCACTCATCACATTATCAAGATCAAACTCGCCCTGAAGAAGGTCGCTTGTTATTTGGTAAGCTGTTTTCAAGCCCTTAGGCACAACTGCATCGATGATAACTTTCGCTTCTTCGGGCAATTCTCCGTATTTGTCTTCAAGATATTTGAGAGCTTCTCCGGCAGTTTTGATCTGCTCCGGAATTTTACCGATTTCATTCTTTACAGCTTCGATTATATCAACCGATCCGCTTATGGCATTTCCGCCGATAATCGTCGCCCCTGCAGAGCCGTCGCTTCCTCCGCCTGACATCATTTTTGCCAGTACATCGTCAATGTTCTCAAACGACTCGGCGCATATACGAGCGGCTTCCGAGCCGTTGTTCAATGCGTCAACCACCGACCTGAAGCCGTTCTGCGCACTTATTATCTTTCCTGCAAAGTTGTTTGCAAGGTTTTTGCTCCAGTTACCGTTGATTGTGTTAAGCTCCGATACAACACTGTCAAACAGGTTGTTGAAATCATTGCTTAGCGTTGAAAGCTGTGCCGCCTGTGATATTAGCATTTCGGGCGACAGCTTTATAGTTTCACTCATTTATTTTTCACCTCCGGCAGAAAGATCTATATCATTGAAATTGCATATCGCCGCACCCGGCATATCAACCGCAGGCTTGAACTGCGGAATGTCCTTTATAACAGAATCGATCGCACTGACGGCGGCTTCACTGATAACCTCAGGACGATTGTGATAAGGGAGCATATTGTTATCGGTTTCGAGCGGCTTGCCGATTACGCCGATTGCACCCCATGCGGCATCCATAGCATTTGCTATTATCGAATCTATTCCGCCGGTGTTGTTGCACACATTCTTCTCGGTATTTTCAAAATCATTCACGACATCATTCAGCACAGAAAGAAACGAGCTTGAATTATCCTGAAGTATCCTGATCTTTTTCTTGTTGTTTACGGTATATTCATTGATTGTATTCTTTTCCTTACAGCCCCAGTCTCTGTGTTCGGTTATTGCAGTCAGCCGTAAGGTCGCATTTTCTATCGCTTCGTTTGCTTCTTTTGCCGCTGCGGCAAGCTGCCTCAGCATATCGGTATCTATAGAAATCATATAAATCCGTTCCTTTCTTTCAGAATGAATTGCGTATTCTGTTGGCTGATTTTCTGTCAATTTCTTTAAAATCCGTTGTTGATTTTTCTATATATTCCTTGAACGCTTCAAGTATCTCCATCATCTCGCTTGTTCTGATGTCAAAGTCATGCAGGACATTTGCGTAAGCGGCACTTGACGCTCCCTGCCATGAATCTGAGATTGCTCCTGCAATGGAATTCAGCCGTGATTTCATATCATTGAGCTGATTTATCTTTTCTCCGATTGTTACAGAGCTTTCGATGAGAGCCGTGTCGTTGATTTTTATAAGAGCCATTTAATTACCTCCGTTTATTTCGTCACCGAATATCCTTGTGCTGTTGATAATCGATTCGGTAACCTCTTTATCGATTCTTTTGTATTTTGCTACGGTGCGGCTGATATAATCCTCTGTGTTTTCGAGAGCGGAAATGAGCTTTTCAATCTGCATTTTAAGCTCATTGGCTTTTTCCACTACGGCTGTCGCTGTTTCTCCCTGACCGTCAGCCGCCTGCTTTATAAGACTGTTGATTGCGTTTTCAGAATCGACAAGATACTGCTTTGCCGCACAAAGTCGTTTTATATCCGCATTTGCGGCATTCTCGTTTATGGTTATATTGCCGTTCATATCCCTGTATGCCATCAGTTTCCTCCTTTAAACAAACTGTATACTTCATCAACGAACATTTCCTTTGTCATGCTTTCAAGCCCCGAATCGCTTTCACCGAATACAATTCCGTCCGCCTCTATGTATTTTCTTATAACGCTGCCTTTTCCTACGGTTGCGGACTTTACGATAATGAGTCTTGTAATCATTTCCTTTTCTACCTTGACATCCTTCCGACATTCTACGCTATAGTTTTCCGGAAGAATACCGTGAACGGATTTTCTTATCATACCGTCATCTGCCGCAGTCAGCTTAAGTGTATCGTCCGAAAGGTCAACCGCTGTTATATTATCCTCAAAGAAGTGAAAATTCAAGCGGTTCAGAACAGGCTCCTCACCTACGGTACAAACGTTTACCGACACTTCTCTTTCGCCGAAAAATACCGGCTCAAGCAAACATTCTAGTACGGGGTTTACTTCCTTTTCGCCTGCAAAATCTTCTTCGATACAGCCCTTATCGGAAAGTGATTTTTCCGATTCGGATTCAAAAACGGAATAATTTTTTCCCACGTCATCCATTGCGGCGATATACGAATAATCGATATACCTCGCCTGCATCAGCTTACCGAGATAATATAACTCCTTTGCCGAAAGCACAATTTCATTATCCATAAATCCAACTCCTTATATTGACTTTATAACAGAACCGATGGTATCATCCAGTTCTTCGTATTCATCGGAAAGCTCCGACATTATCCTTGATATACGGTCAATAACTTCCTCGACTTTTTTAAACTGTTTACCGACATACAGTATTTTTCCGCTGTACGCCTTTTCCGCTGCACCCTGCCATTCTCCGCACAGACCGGTCACACATCTTTCTGTTTTTTCACGGATGTTCTTAATCTGTCCGCATAACATTTCAGCGTCTGCGGCTTTTTCCCTAAGCCTTATACAATCAATATTAACCGTTTTAAGCACCTCCGAACCTGTTGTGAATTATGCATAGCTTATGAATATGCCCGTAAAACCATTGAAGTGTTTACAGGAACATTCATAAGCTATGCATTAGCAGGACATTATCCCGCATAGCATAGCCTGTTGCCTGATGTCAGTTGCCGAAGCCGTTTATGCTGGTCTGAAGCGACTGATCTGTTTCCTGGAACTTCTGAGCGGATGTATTGAGGAGCTTTGCATATTCCTCAAGCATCTGAGAGAAATTGTTGAATGTGGGCTGCATACTTTCGTACTTAGCTACCAGTGCGTCCTGAGCATCGCCCTTGAATACTTCGTTAAGGCCGAGTATAAGCGTTCTCATCTTGCTCATTGCCTCATCGTGCTGTGCCTTGAGGCCTCTTAACTCGTTTGCCTTGCTGTTAAGCAGATCCGGTGTTACCTGAATAAGTGCCATTTTGTTTTCCTTCTTTCAAAAGTATTTATATTTGAAGCCTTTTCGGCAGTCAAATCATTCCTCTGATATATCTGTCTGATGTATCACTTCCGGAAACAGAATATCATAATTTACCCTCGCCTGTCTGAATGCTTCCGAGAGCTCTTGCGCTTTCATAAGCTGCTTTTTTACCTCGTCACACAGCTCCTGTAATTTCTCAAAACAGGCATCCCCGGCTTTACCCTTCCACGTCTGTTGCGAAAAAACGGAGATTTTTTCCAAGCTGTTTTCCAACTGCTGTAATTCATCGGTTATGTCCGCCATCATCCTTTGATAATGAACAAGAACATCGTTATATGTTATTTCTTCCATATCAGTTCTCCGTAATCAGTATGATGTCTCCGTTTCTGACTTCGCTTTCGGCAAAGGTCTTTTCGGGTTCGAGAGCTTTTTCCCGTCTGCACAGGTATAAGCCTGTGCCGCCATCAGCTTTCATCGGCTTTTTGCAATAGCCCTCAAGCGCCTGCACAATGTCTTTGGTCAGTGTGTCAGTCCTCACTTCTGTCGGGACCTCTATATCGCATCTGATCTCTCCGCTTTCGTCACGGCTTTTCTTTACAATCGTAATTATTATCTTTTTCATATAAGGCTTTCTCCTTACAGCAGAGAAATTTTGCTCTTGATTTTTTCAATTGCATCCGAAGCTATATACTTTATCCGAATGTTCCGCTTGTTATCTGTTGAAATTTCGGCATTGACCGTACCTGCTGCCAAGAGCTTATTGTATACGCACCGACACAGACCTTCGTTCATCCTGTAGGTTTTCACTGTAATAATATCCGTATTGCCGCTTAGTATCCCGAAAACTTTTTCTGCGTCTTTATGCGTCAGGTGTTTTTCAAGAAGCTCTTTTGCATCTTCTTCACGAAAGCGGCTTATAAGCGTCTTTGCTGTTTCGGCGCATTCGTACGGCAGCTGCAACTGAGATACAGCTTCGTTTTTTGCATTCATATCGGATGCTTTTCCGATGATATGCGACACGTCAAAATCGTTGCAATCCCTGCTCAGCAGCATACGATACGCTCTGCCGTTTTTGTTTTTTTCAAGTGTTACGCTTTTGCCGCCGGCGGAAATGATATATCTTTCGGATCGACAATTGCCGGCGGATATGACTGCTGACGTTATTGTTTCAGGCTTGCATAAGCAGTCAATCATTGTCTTTAAATTTGATCCGATATAAAGCGTTCCGCCGAACGAAATCTCAATATAGCCGCTGTCGGTAAGAGCCGTGACCGCTTGAGAAACATTACCGTCTATATCATCTCTCCAGCCGTCAAGCGTATCGCTTTCCGTACCGTATACCGTATTGTATCCCAGCAGACCTGCCAGCACATATATTTCGCCGGTAGTCAGCTTATATAAGGTTCTGTTATCATTCACTGTCATTATCTTCTTCATCTTTACTGCCGACTTTTCCTATTGCCGATATGTAATACTTTTCCTCTATTGCTTTCCCGATTGCCGCTATATTCGTCATCTGCAGCTCCTGAATACTGCCTGTTACCAGAAGCTCTGTGTTGTTTTGAATATTATCTTCGGGTGACGGCTCCTCTACCGCAACATCATTTGCAGAACATAAATAGCCGATTTCGGCACCGAGTGAATCAATCATACAGCTCAGACGATCAATTTCCGCACAGCTTTTTCTTTCAAGCTCACTGTACGATATTTCTGCATCGCAAACCGTCTTTGAGAAGCCGTACAGCCTGTTTGACATAATTTCTGTTTGCGTACACAGAGATTCGAGAACCGTCATTATTTCCGTCTTGTCTGATATACTCTCAAGCTGAAGATCATCTATGATCTCACCTGTGAGCCTGACGATTTTCCCTGTAGTATTTTCTGTATCCTCTGCGGCTTTTCTTAGCATAAGAGATATTTGCTCAAGCCCTTCCGATTGTGCTGTAATCATCAGTTTTCTCCCTATACAATCAGTTTTATCTTTCTGCACTTTCCTGAGGAGAACAGGTATCCGAACCCTTCTCCCGCTTCGCTGTCTCTTTCGTTGTATTTCAGATCATTGCTGAAATATGTATGCTGAGCCGGCGTACCGTTCATAGCTATGCCGTTCTGATATGAAACTATCAGCCTTGTAAGCGTTTCAATCTCATTGAACTTTGCTATATCCGCCATTCGTCCCGCCGCTGTCACAATCACGCCGAAGTCAGTCGCCAGCCTGCATATACGTTCCATCCGTGACTTATTGTTATCCGACACGGATTCGACGAATTCCTTGAGATCGTCTATCACTATGAATATAATGTTATATTCCGATATGAACTTTTTCGCATCAAACGAGCCTTCATCTGCCGCTCGTGCTTCCTTCTGTGCCTTGAGTCTGTTGTTCAGCTCGGAAATTATGTATGCAAGCTGTCCGGAAACTTTCTCGTCATCATTGCACACGCAGTATTCTTTAACTGTTTGTTTAAGACCTGACAATGATTCAGAAAGCCCGTCAAACACGAATATCTCGCTGTTTTCGTGCTTCTCGGCGGTCATTTTTGCGATAGCCGAAAGCATCTTGCTTTTACCGCTGCCGATTGTTCCTGTTATCAGCATACAATAATTGTCGGTCATATCCGCAAACGCTGTAACAAGGCTGCTGTTATCTATACCTACTGGTATCAGATAACGATTGTTGTATTCGTTTTTTAAGTTATCTGCGGTTACCGTATCGGGCATTACCGGTATTGGTCTTGGCAAAGGACCGTTCCATTTTTCCGCCATTGTTTTTGCAATCTCAAGCAACGAGGCGTTCATTTCCGCTTCAGTGCTTCCGCTGCTGTACAAGGCAGACTGGAATGTAACCGGAGGGTTGCCTTTGAAGAAAGCACGTCCGGGATTATGAGGTAAAGGCAAGCCGTCAATCTTACCTACGAGCGTTGAATAGTCGCCCTTATCGGTAAGCTCGAATGCAATGGCATTTTTTATGTTCTGTTGTACCTTATAGCGTACTCCCGATGTACTGTTCGCCGTATAGATAAGATATATTCCGAATGAAGCGCCCTCACGGGCGAGCGTCACCAGAAAAGGCTCCATATCGGGATAAAGATCAAACATCGGAACTATATTATCAATAGCGATAATAATAGCGGGAATATCATCAGCAACGTTTTTTCTGTATGCTGTAAGCGTCCCTACGGAATTTTTGGCAAAAAGACTTTTTCGGTGTGAAAGCTCATCACTTATCATTTTCGGAAATTTTTCAAATTTTTCTTCTTCGCTGTCGAGTGCTACACCGCCAACGTGAGGCAGGCATAACAAGCGACCCATGCTCCAGCCGCCGCAATCGAGAATATATATATTGACATCGGCAGGAGAATAATTAAGACAATAAGAACAGATTATCGTCTTAAGCAAGGTCGTCTTTCCCGTACCTGATGTACCGTAAATGCCGAGATGGCCTTCTTCGGCAAGATCTATGTACTGAATATCCTGCTCCTGCTTTGAAGGTATATCATATATCCCTATCGGCGTACGAAGACCGTCGGAGGCTTCTCCCCATCTGTTTCCGTCAAATGTGCTTTCGGTAAGCATTGCGCCAAGCGATATTTTTTCGGGAAGCTCGGGCTTCCACGGTGAAGCGGGCTTACTTATACCGTTTTTAACGGCTTCAGAGCAGATATAGGCTATGAGTGCCTGCAACTGATCGGTATCGCTTTTTGCGCTTGCAAAGCTGTCGTCTGTAGTCTTGATCCTTCTGCCGCTGTCGTCTATTATACGCACCTCGTTTACATGACGGGCGGATATTTTCGCCTTATCATAATAGGGTGCGCCGCTCCAGAAGGCCTGAAACACGTCGAACAACTCATCCTCGCCTACTCTTACATATGTACGGCCGGATTTGGTTATCATTGCCGCATCAGGTCGTTTCAGCATTTCACGGCTGTCTGCGACAGTCTGCACTTTCATACACAGGCGGAAATTTGTGTTGCTGGATATCTGATCGTCAACGACACCTCCCGGCTTCTGTGTAGCCAGAACAAGATGTATACCCAGACTTCTTCCCACTCTTGCCACTGAAACCAGTCCGGCCATAAAATCGGGCTCGGCTTTTTTCAGCTCTGCGAATTCATCCGACACAATTATCAGATGCGGCATCGGCTCGCTTACCTTTCCTTCTCTGTACATTTTCTGATACTTATCAATATGGTTAGCGCCGACTTTTTCAAAAATCTTCTGCCTTCTTATGCTTTCGCTTTTCAACGAAAGAAGCGACCTTGTTATATCGGAACCGATATTTGTTATCTTTCCCACGACGTGAGGCAAGGGCTCAAGCAGATTTGCCATTCCTCCGCCTTTATAGTCAATGATTACGAATGTTACCTCGTGAGGATGATAGCATACACACATTGACAATATCCACGTCTGTAAAAGCTCACTTTTTCCGGAGCCTGTCGTACCTGCGACAAGTCCGTGCGGACCGTGGTGCTTATCGTGTATATCAAGGCTGAAAACCTTACTGCCAGCCATTGCTCCTATGGGTGCGGCGAGAGTGTTGTAAGGCTCTGACATTTTCCATCTGTCCGAAACATTAAGCTCCTCCACCTTTTTAACGCCATATCCCTCAAGGAAGGTTACCGAATCCGGAATTCCAGCTTCAGACGCCAGGATGTCAAGCTCTACCGCTGAAATACTTCTTGAATACTCATCAAATTTTTCTGTGGAAACAGGTAAATCGGGGGTAAAATAAAACTTATTGTTGGATTCGTTCTTTGCATAAGCGTAAGGTCCGTTATCAAGATCGATTATAAATTTGCATTCATTCGGAAGCGAATAAATATCGTCAAACAGGAAAAGTGACGTGAACCCGGCAGAAGCATCGCTCTCAAGCAACTCCTTCACAAAAGGTTCGCTGTCTGCCATTTTCTTCGAGCCGAACAGTACAATATAATACGGTTTTGCGATTATGGGCTTGCTTGTGCAATAGCCTCTTTCCCTGTCTTTTCTGACTTTCATTACATCGGATAAAACATCGCATATTTCGTGCATATTTTTAACGTTATATGCAAGATAACGATACTCTCCGTCTTCGTTCCATATATGAGGAAGCCATCTGAGAGATTCCCAGATTTCTCTTTCTTCTTCATCAAAAAAGCCTACGATCTTAACATCGCTGAAGCAATGCTGTGAAGTCAGCGAAATAAGCATATTTCTTATAAGATTTATTGTTTTGCCTCTGTTTCCCGTAATTCCTATGGTATTGTTGCGTACAAAAGAAATACGGGCGGGTACATTATCAACGATTCTTGTTTCTTCGATGATTTTATCGGTAAGCTCTCTGACTTCATCGCTTTCAAGCTGAAAACCGTTGCTGTCGGTTCTGCTTTTGACGTTGACGCACAGCTTTTCGTATCCCATTCCCACACGCACATCGAGATAATCCCTGTCGGACGGCATACGTTCCCACAAACTACGGTTAAGATGCGCTACGTTTTCAATACATATTTCGGGATCGGGATTTTCTTCTGTCAGAATTTCACGCTGAATGCGTGCGATTGCTTCAATACGGGCTTTCTGCTCATCGATATATGCTCCGTATTTTTCGTGACGCATCGCTTCGTATTGCTCCAGACTTTTCTTTCGCTTTTTGTCATTACTGCCAGATGACGCTGCGCTGCTGATCGGCATAACAAGACTTGCTGCACGGGCGGCAAGTAACGCCGGTGACATAGTGCCTGTCAGCATACTTGCGCCGAACATAGCTCCTGAGCCAAAAAGTGAAGCAATTACGCCTCTGGATTTTTCGTATTTCCTGTGGCTTGCGGGAGGTGCGGCAAGGATAATATCCTCTGAAGGCAGTTTCTGCTGCATCCTGGGGGAACGTTTGTATTTCATTCCGTCACGGGCATGTTCGGCAGAAAACCTGTTTTTATTTTCAATTCGTGCATAATCTATTGAAATCTTATTCCCGGTATTCTCAAAATACAGCTCACCGTTTATAAGCAATATGCTTATGCTGAGTATTGACAGAACATCGCCGGATTTCATCTTTGCCTTTTTAATACGCTTACCGTTAAGGTACAAGCCGTTTGCGTTCTCGGTATCCTCAACACGCACTACACCGTCTTCATATCTCAGAATAAAGTGTAATGACGAAACAAACGGGAATTTAAGCATTATATCATTATCCCCGGTTCGTCCGAATTTTAATACGCTTCCGTATTCAAGGCGGATTTTCTTTTCCGATCTGTCTGAAAATGAACTGATATAAAGTATGGTGCATTCATTTTTGTCGAGTATAATCATACTGTCAAGAGGTACATCTGTCATTTCACAATTATATGCTTTTACTGCATTGAGAGTTATTCCCGAAGGCAGATACCTGATAGCAATCTGACTCTGAGAAAATCCTTCCACATATACATTATCCTTTTTGTGAGATCCGAATGTAACACTGTGCCCTTCTTCAAGCCTGTACCGGAAAAGCTCATCTTTTCTCATCAATACTACAGTAACAGCCATGTACTCCCCCGTGTGTGATTTATCTGCAACGCTTATATAGGTATATAGGCAGATATATTTTATACAGAAAATTTGTATATTTTATATTTAAAGTTTAGCATCGGAGCGTTATTTATTCAATATGCCTGACAAAATCTACATCAATAGCGGCAAAATTAACACGGCGGAAATTATGAAAATAGTGAAACTCACCGATTTTTCAAATGCTACAGCAAAAAATTAAACTTCGATACTTTGAATTTAATATATAAAACAAAAAAAGCCGTCCGCAAATTAATGCGAACAGCTTTTAAATGTCGAATTATTTGAATTACTTGCCGTACTTCTCTCTCAGAATCTCCTCAATCCTGAATGCGACCTTATACACATCGCCGCAGCCCAGTGTGATTATCATATCGCCGCTTTCGGCGTTGTCTGCAACATAACGTGCCACCTCTTCAAAGGTGGGGAACCACTTGCAACCGGGAATCTTAGCCGCAAGGTCGGCAGAATAGACGTTGTATGTGTTCTTTTCACGGCTGCCCATTATCTCGGTAAGCACGACCTTATCTGCTATTTCAAGCGCTGAGGCGAAATCATCCATGAGCGTGAAGGTTCTCGAATAGGTGAACGGCTGATGTACAGCCCATACACGCTTGAAATCCTGCATAGCCTTTGCCGTCTTTAATGTTGCGGCTACTTCGGCAGGGTGATGAGCGTAATCGTCAACAACGGTTATGCCTCCGATAGTCGCAAGACGTTCAAATCTTCTTCCTGCACCCCAGAATGTGCTGAGTCCTTTATTGATGTTTTCGGGGGTAACTCCCGTAGCAAGTGCGGCGGCACAGGCGGCTACCGCATTAAGCACGTTATGCGCACCGGGAACGTGTATTGAAATACGCTCTATCTTACTGCCGTTTTCCATAAGGTCAAAGTCGGTCTGAAAATCGGATATGCGCTTGATATTTTCCGGGTAATATCTGTTCTTGTCGGTCTTTCCGAATGTGATGATCTGCTTGTCAAAGCCCGATGCCTTAACCGCTCTCATCGTATTTTCATCATCGCCGTTTACGACAAGAATGTCAGTCGTATTATCGCAGAACTTCGTGAATGACGCTCTGAGATTATCCATTGTCTTGAAGAAATCAAGGTGGTCTGCGTCAATGTTCAGTATTATAGAAATATTGGGGAACAGATGCAGGAATGTATTTGAGAATTCGCACGCCTCGCATACCATAACATCGCTTGAGCCTGCCCTTCCGCTGCCGCCTATAGCTTTCAGCTTTCCGCCGATAACGGTAGACAGGTCAACGTTCTGCGCAAGATACATATGCGTCAGCATTGAAGATGTTGTTGTCTTGCCGTGAGTGCCTGATACGCATACAGCCTTATTGTACCAGCTTGTAACAAGTCCGAGCAGCTCACAGCGTTCTACGGTCTTTACACCGCTTGCCTTTGCGGCGATAAGCTCAGGATTATCGCTCATTATAGCCGCAGTGTATACTATAAGGTCAGCACCCTCTATATTTTCGGCTCTCTGACCCATATATACGGGTATTCCCATATTGCGTACCGCTTTTAGCGTTTCTGTTTCGTTATTGTCCGAGCCTGTAAGATAAAAGCCCTTGCTGTGAAGTATCTGCGCCAGCGGATACATACCGCTTCCGCCTATGCCGATAAAATGAACGTGCTTTTTTCCTGTAAGGAAATCTTCCATTGTACTCCTGTCCTTTCAGTCAATAGAGTTAATTATATGCTGTCGCTCAGCCGAGTATCATCTTTGCTTTAAGTAAAGCGAGCTGTGTCTTTCCGTCCTCGATTTCGCCGTTCATAACCATTTCAACGGCTTTATCAAGCGGTATTTTTATGACCTCAAGAAATTCGTCATCGTCAAGGTTCTGCTTTCCGCCCTCAAGTCCTGTCGCAAGGTACATATGCGTTATCTCCTGACAGTAGGCCGGTGTAGGAATCATATATCCCATATATCTGAACTGCTTGCAGGTGCAGCCTGTTTCCTCCTGCAGCTCTCTCCTGCCGGCTTCTGCGTGATCTTCGCCTGCGTTGAGCTTTCCTGCGGGAATTTCCATAAGTACCTTCTGGAACGGGTATCTGAACTGCCTTACAAACAGAACATCTCCCTCATCAGTAACAGGAACAACACCCACACCGCCGCTGTGGCGGATAACATCACGGGATACTATCGCACCGTTTTCAAGCTCCGCCTTATCCGAGCATACGGTGAGAATCTTTCCCTCGTACTTTACTTCACTGTCGATTGTCTTTTCAAATAAATGCATATTGTCCTCTTTTCTGCGGTTTATTCTGCTGTATCATCATCGGATATATCCGCATTTTCATTGCTTTCATCACTGCCGTTATCTCCCTTGGACAGTTCACTGCTTTCAAGCTGTTCGTCAACCGTTTTTTCTATCGTCCTGATATATGCGTTATGATTTATAACGGTATCAAGCTGTTGCTGTTCGTACAGATGAACATTGGGATTCGGCTTATATCTGAATACCTTTTTCAGAACGATGTAATATATAACGATAATAAATGCCGCTCCGACCGTGCAGACAACGCCTGCTTTAAGTCCGGGTGTAACATAATTGAATTCTATATTGCATTCGCCTGCAGGTACTTTTATTCCCATAACGCCACGGTTTACCTTTTCTATCTCGGCTTTCTCGCCGTTGATTGTTGCGCTCCAGCCGCTTTCCCACGGTACAGTGAACGTAACGAATCTGTCCTCAGTGAACGAGGAAGTAGCCTTAAAGCCGTTTGCCGTAGGTGTGAACGTATCTACAGCCGTCTTTGCAAGCTCCTGTGCGTCCTTTTCAAATGTATAATAGTTGAAATCGGAATATCTGTCAGGTTCAAGCTCGGGCAGAATTTCGCCGTATTTTTCAATCTGTTCATCTGTCAGCACGACAGCACGGGCAAGCATATTGTCACGGTTGCTCTTAGCAATCTTTTCGTACTCGTCATCCGAAATATAGAAGCTGTTCGAATAACCTATCGGGATATAAGCCTTGTTCTTGAATATAGTAAATCCGTCCTGCTCGTCAATCTTTTCAAAGTTCTTGAGATTTTCAAGCAACGTTACCGTATCGCTGTACTCCAGCTTGTAGCTTTGAATAATGAGATATTTTGTGGAATTTACCGAGCGCATAGCGTAATATGATCCGTCGGGATCGGTATTTACCGAACGGTTGAATCCCATTCCGCTGTAGTACTCAAATGCAGAGCCGGGAAGAATGCTGTGGAAGCTGCGGAAGCCGTACATTCCCCACAGCATATTTGCGTTATTGGTAACTCCGTAGGTTTCTACCCTGTAAAAGCTGTCATCGTCAAGCTCTATCGTAGCGTTTACAATATTGTTGTAATCGCCCACCTTCGGACCTATCGCTCTGCCGTATATCAGCGTGTAGTACGAGAAGCAGAGGCACGCAACCATAGTAAAGCAATAGGATTTTTGCAGGAATTTATTTGTTCTGATTTTCGCTTTGTTTCTTACAAGGAGGAAGCATACTAAAATTGCGGTTATTGCAAGAGCGACGGAAATCCAGAACGGCAGCTTCTCATTAGGCAATTTGAAAAGCTCGGTCACCTTTGTTGTTGTCGTATCTCCCGTGCCGATATCGACTATGTCCTTCGATACCTCAGACGGAAGTATTCCGACCATAGATATAAGCACTACGGCAAATCCACACCACTTAAGGCCGTACTTCATATCTATCTCGCTGTTTTCAAGGGCATAAGCCGTCATAAAGCAAGCGACAAGTATCGGCATATAGAACCAGCGTGTGTAATAGTTGTTGTTGAAAAGCACGAAGCTGGAATTAAGAACGGGGATAAGCGCAAACAGAAGGCATATCGGCATAAGCCACTTTGCCCAGTGTTTTTTCTTGTACTTGATGAACGATATGACACCTGCCATAGAGAAAAGCGGAAGATATGCCGATACGCTTGCCCATCTTGCCGATGAATCGGGGAAGAAGTTCTGTCTTGCAGGAATATCCGCAGGGAAGAACAGGCTCTGGAAAATCAGTCCGTATCTCTGTGCGGGATTATGGAATACGAGATTCCATCCGTTTAAAGTATTGCTTGAACGGGGCGTATCTATACAGGTCAATATTGCAGGAACAAACATTGCGCCGGCAAGCGCAACGCCGATGACCGATTCAAACGCAAGCACAAGGAACGTTTTAACCGTAATCTTGAACTTGGGGTCGGTGAGCCTGCACAGAAAATAAATCACAAGGAAAATACATTCTCCGATAAAGAAGAAGTAGTTTACAAATGCGTTGAGCGCAACAGTAAGCGCAAAGAATACTCTCCTCTTGTTTACTACGGTTTCTTCAAGGGCTATAAGCATAAGAGGGAATACTACCATAGCCTCATGGAAATGGTTGAAGAACACATTATACATCGAGAAGCCGGAGAATGCGTACAGCAGTCCGCCGATAAGCGCCGACTGCGGCTTTCTTACAAATCTTCTGATATATGCGAAAGCAAACAGCGAACAGCACGATATTTTAAGCACCAGCAAGGGCGCCATAAGATATTTTGCAAACTCCGCCGGGAACGGCATACTCAGCCAGAAGAACGGGCTTCCGAGCGTATAGAACGAATATGAACCGATGAAGTTTGCACCGAGATCCGTCTGCCAGCTCCACATAAAGCTGCCGTTTTTAATTGCCTGATTGCAAAGTGTATAAAAAGGTATCTGCTGAGCGTTATAATCGCCGTAATAGATGAAATATCCGCCGTCTATGAGAACAAACGGCAAAAAGAGTATAACACCCATTATCATTGCCATAAAGAACGCTTTTCGGTAGTATAGCTTTTCAGATTTGTACATTCCGTGTTTCCTTCCGTGATGAAGAATATTTCGGCTGCTTAATACAGCACAGCGCCGTATTTTTCAGCCATAGCCTCCAGCTTTTCTGGCTCTATAAGTGATTTTCTGTCTATTATTGCTCTGCCCTGATACAGCATAAGCGCCATCTTGAGCGAGATCTCGTCATCCGATAAAAACGCTACAGGCAGTGTAGCCATATGCATATTTCTGCCGAAGTCGATAGCGTCATCGGGAGAGTTTATGCTTACTGTCAGGACATCATAGCTTTCGCCGCACATCTGTGCAATGTCGTCCTCCATATAAGGACCGCATTCAACCGCAGGCGAGAACTCCGTTGTTTCGGGGTCTAAGAAGAACATCTGGTTTTCGGTCGCCAGTGCAAGAGAGGTATCCTGTTTTTCAACGGGGTTTATCTCGGATGCATCAAGAGATGCAAACATTTCACGCAGTGCAGCGATATGCTCTTTTCCCGTACCGCAGCAACCGCCTGCAATCTCAGCGCCGCTCAGAACCGACTTCTTTACGGCGAATGCGAATTCTTCGGGCGATATGCTCTGCCTTTCGCCGTCCTGTTCATATACGGCGCTCGGCTTTACTATAAGAGGAATTTTCGCATACGGAGCAATCTCGGAAATAATATCGGGGCAAAGATCTGCCGAGGTACAGTTAAGACCGAATGCCGATATACCCATAGCCTGCAATACAAGCAAGGTGCACAGCACATTTGTGCCTATTGCGGTTTCTCCGTCCTCGTCAACTTTCATTGTTGCTATTATCGGCTTGTTTTCCTTTTTGCAGGCAAGCACGGCGGCTCTCATATTCCACAGCGCAGGCACAGTTTCGATAACAAACATATCGCAGTAAGGCGATAAAGCCTTTACCTGCTGTCTGTAGACCGACATTATCTCGGTAAACGTGTAGTCGCCGTAAGGCTCTATGTAAAGTCCCGTTGACGACAGACAGCCTGCAATGAGCGCCTTTTCGTGAAAGCTGTCATAGGTTATCTTTGCGGCGGCGGCATTAAGCTGTTCTGTTTTGTCCTCGACACCGTATGCCTTCAGATTCTCACGGTTTGCACCGTGTGTTGCGGTGTAGAGTATCTGCGAGCCTGCGTCAATAAAGCCCTGCTGAAGCTGCGTAAGGGCTTCGGGATGTTCGCAGACAAACTGAGCCGTTGAAACGGTATGGTCGTAGCCGTATTTTTCGAGTCCTGTGCCGGTACCGCCGTCAAGCAGTATCGGCAATCGTATAGGTATATCCTGACTGACGGGATTGCTGTCCATATTGATTCCTTTCTGAAGTTACATTTTTTCGGGTGCATCGACCTTAAGCAGATCGAGCAGATTCTTGAATACTGTCTTTGTGGCAACGCAAAGAGAAAGTCTTGACTGAAGGATATTCTCCTCCTCGCCCTTTATCTTGCAGTTGTCGTAGAACTTGTGGAAAAGCTGTGCGAGATCGCACAGATACTTTGTTATCTTTGAGGGATTATAATCCTTTGCCGCTTCGTTTATGCAGTTCGGCAGAGCCGCAATATGACGTATAAGCGCAAGCTCTGCGGGATGATTGAAGTTAAGCTCCGATACGGGAATGTTGCTGTAGCCTGTGCCTTCTTCTTCCATACGGCGCAGAATGCTGCATATTCTTGCGTGAGCGTACTGAACGTAGAACACGGGGTTGTTTGAGCTTTCCTCAATGGCAAGCTCAAGGTCAAATTCAAGGTGAGTGTTGGGATCTCTTAAATTGAAGAAGAATCTTGCCGCATCTATCGGTACTTCGTCAAGAAGGGTCGAAAGCGTTATAGCCTTGCCTGAACGCTTTGACAGCTTTACCGTTTCACCGTTTCTGACCAACATTACCATCTGCATTATAACAATATCAAGCTTGCTTGCGTCAACGCCGAGCGCTGTCAGGGCGGCTTTCATTCTTGCGATGTATCCGTGGTGGTCCGCACCGAGAATGTCTATCGCCTTGTCAAAGCCTCTTGTAACGAGCTTGTTGTAGTGATATGCAATATCGGGTACGAAGTAGGTAGGGATACCGTTTGCACGGACAAGAACTCTGTCCTGATCGTCACCGAAATCGGACGCCTTGAACCAGATTGCACCGTCCTTTTCGTATGTCTGACCCTTTTCTGTCAGCATATCAACTATCTGCTTTACCGCACCGCTCTTATGAAGCGAGCTTTCTCTGAACCAAGTATCGTATACGATACGGTATTTTGCAAGATCCTTCTCAAGCCCGTCTATGTTGAGCGGCAGAGCGTATTCTACCAGTGCGGACTTACGGCTTTCCTCATCTGCATTTACAAACTTGTCGCCGTTTATCTTATAGAAATTATATGCGTGTTCGATTATGTCAACACCCTTGTAAACGTCCTCGGGCATAGGAAAGTTTTCTTCATCTTCAAATATCTTGCGGCATACGTCATCATCGCCGTATGATGCGATAACATCAGCCTTGTTGCCGTCCGCTATCTGCATATATCTTATGGACAGCGATTTGCCGAACTTTTCTATCTGGTTTCCTGCATCGTTTACATAGAATTCACGCTCTACCTCATAGCCTGCAAACTGAAGTACGGAAGATAAGCTGTCGCCGAGTGCGCCGCCTCTTGCGTTACCGATGTGCATAGGGCCTGTGGGGTTTGCCGATACGAATTCAACAAGCACTCTCTTGCCCTTGCCAAGCTCGGTCTTACCGTAGTCGCTGCCGCTTGAAATAACCTCGCCGACAGTTTCGTTGAACCATAAGGGGCTTATAAAGAAATTCAGAAAGCCCGGTCCTGCGACCTCAATCTTTTCGAATACTGTGCCGTCAAGCACTGCGGCATCGGCTATCATCTGACCTATTGCTCTCGGATTGTTTCTGAGAGCCTTTGCGCTTGCCATTGCGGCATTGCAGGAGAAATCTCCGTGTGATACGTCTGCAGGACGCTCAACATTGAAAGCCGGCAGGGGTACTGCCTCTATCTTGCCCTCGGCAACAAGTCTGCCCAGTGCGTTCATTATCGTTTCCTTTACCTGCTGTTTAGCAAGCTCTATCATATTGTTCATCAGTTACACTCCTTGACATTTATAAACATTTCATTTTCCGACATATAGCTTGAATTGATGTCGAGCGTATATTTAAGATATATTTCTCCGCCCGTTTCTGCAAGCTCGTTTCTTATTTCATCAGTGCATACGCCTATCATAAAGTCGCCGAACTCCGTGCCGTAATGGCAGTGGTGCTTCTTTCCTTTTTCTATGAACAAAGAGCTGATGGCTTTGCCGCTCCTTGTCATAGTCACCATTTCATCGGTCACCTCAAGCGTCACTGAGCTTCCGGCAAAACCGGTAGCCTCGCTTTCATCGTAATACAGACGGAAGCCGTTCTCGGTGCTTTCCATAGCGCCGAATGTAAACAACTCGGTGGAATCCTTATCCTGATCTACCGTCTGCGTACTTTTTATCGTAATACATACGTTCTTTTTCATTTATTATCCGTTGTTCCTTTCAAAGCCTCAATCGAGGTCAACTACAGCGCCGATGAGCATTCTCAGCATTTCCTCGTAGCTGTATGCGCTTTCTGTCACAAGCCTTGTGAATATGCTCTGTCTGTCAAGGCCTGGTATTCCTCTTACACGTCTTACATAGACCTCTCCGTCATTGTCAAGCACCATATCGACTCTTGCAAAGCACTTGCAGGAAAGTGCATCATAAGCGGCTCTTGCTGTCTGCTTTATCTTGTTCTGAGTAAGGCCGTCCAGCTTAGCAGGCACTTTAAGCTCCGACGTAGACGCTATATATTCGGACAGCTTATCAATGCTGTCGTCCGTTCTTACAAGCTCGCCTATCGCTACCCGCTCATCGTGATGCTTTGCGCCGAGTACGGCACAGGTAAGCTCTCTGCCTTTAACGGCACTCTCGGCTATGATATAAGGGTGGTGCGAAAAGCTCGCCTTTATCGCTTCTTCAAGCTCCTTTTCGTTTTCTGCTCTGCAGGCGCCGACCGATGTTGAACAGCTTGTCGGTGCGGTGTATATCGGGAAGCTCAGCTTGCCGGTTATCTTTTTTATCGCCGCCGTCATATCGTTCATCTCACTGCGATGCAAGGTTACGTTCTCGATAACCTTTATGTTGCTGTCGGACAGCACAAGATCCATTATGCGTCTGTCGTTGCACAGTGCCGCCGCCGCAAAATCGTTGCCGATGACGGGAAGGCCTGCCAGCTTGCACAAGCCCTGTACCCTGCCGTCCTCGCCGTATTTTCCGTGAAGCACGGGGAACACGGCATCTATACGGTGAATTGTGCTTTCGCCGTCGGAAATTATCTTTATAACGCCCTTGTTCGTCATATCGGGGCTTATCACGCATGAACAGCAGTCGCTGTCCTGCTCCCAGCTGCCGTCTTTTATATTCTCATAGCTACCGGGATAAAAAAGCCATCTTCCTGCTCTTGTGATGCCTATTGCAAGCGGCTCAATCTCCTTGGGTAAGGAACTGAGAACGCTGTATGCGGTATGCAGTGAAGCGGCATGGTCAGCGGACGCACCGCCGAACAGCACGGCTATTCTTTTCTTTGCCATAGCTCTTCCTCTTCTTTCGTTCTTTATATGCAATAATACAACTAAGTATATCACATTCTGCTTTCAAGTTCAAGTATTAACGTGTAAATTATAAATAGTATTGACCTCCGTGGAAGAAAAAAGTAAATTTTCGGATAAAAATATTGACCGTGTGCCGCAGATATGGTAATATTAATGTGCATATATTTTTTAGCAGGCTGCAGAAGAAACTGTAGCGCCTATATCAAAAAGAAGAGGTATATTTTAACGTATGGAAATACAATTACTCGTAATAATCATAATAATGATCGCCTGTTCGGCGTTCTTTTCCGCCAGCGAAACGGCACTTACCGGCGCTAACCGCATAAGGCTCAAAAGCATGGCTGAAAACGGCTCTAAGGGCGCTAAAATGGCGCTTAAACTGCTTGACAGATACGATAAGGTTATCACAACAATACTTATCGGAAACAACATAGTAAACATAACCGCATCTTCGCTCGGTACTATACTCGCAACCGCCGTGGTGGGTGCTGACAATGCGGCACTCGTATCGACAGTGGTACTGACACTTGTGATACTCACATTCGGTGAGGTAATGCCGAAAAGCCTTGCGAAAGACCACTCGGAAGGGCTGACGGTCGCAACGAGCGGAATAATCACATTCCTTACATTCATATTCACTCCCCTGTCAGCTTTATTTATACTGCTTAAAAAGCTCGCAAACAAGCTGTTCGGCAACAAGAAGGAGGTTACCGTAACAGAACAGGAGCTTATGGCTATAATAGACGAAATCGAGGACGAGGGCGTACTTGAAGAACAGGAGCGTGACCTTGTGAAGTCTGCTCTTGAATTTGACGAAACGGTAGTTGATGAGATAATCACTCACCGTGTAGACGTCATTGCGGTCGATGTAAACGAAGATATTGAAACGGTAAAGAAAACCTTTATCAACGAGGAATATTCAAGACTTCCCATTTACGAAGGCTCTATAGACCACATTATCGGCTTTGTGAGCCAGAAAGACTTTTTCAAGAAATATCTTACGAAAAAAGATGACGAAACGTTCTTACTGCGTGATATAATGCAGGAGATTCACTATGTTCCTCATCTGATGAAGATAAGCGATATAATGAAGCAGATGCAGAAGGACAAGGTACATATGGCTGTCGTACTCGACCAGTACGGCGGAACGCTCGGTATAGTCACTCTTGAAGATATACTCGAACAGCTGGTCGGTGAAATATGGGATGAAAACGATGAGATAATCGCCCCTGTCACATTCGTATCGGAAAACGAGTTCAACGTCAACGGCGATGTATCGCTGACCGCTTTCAAGCGTTACTGGCATAACCGCACGGGAGACAGTCCGAAAATAGACGGCAACGCAAAGACCGTCGGCGGCTGGGTGCTTGAGCTTTTCGGTAAGATCCCTGAAACAAACGAAAGCGTTACAACAGACGATTTCAGAATAACGGTTCTTAAAGTCAGCGAAAGAAGAATAGTAAAGGTACGCCTTACCGTAATTCCCAAATCCGAAAATAAGGAATAATATGCGTGTACTGTTTATAGTCTGCGCCGTACTTGGTACTGTCGGCATATGCGGACTTCTTGTAATGCTACTGTTCTTCAGGCTGAAAATAAACCTCGGCTTCAGACTGCCGAAGGGCAGGACTATACCGATCGAGCAGTTTATTCCTCAGGGGATATACGGATATGCGGTATTTACCGCTGTATTCGGATATTTCGGGCTGATGCTGTTGCAGCTTTCACTGCCGTGGTACTTCATAGTTCCCGCCGATATTGCTATGGGCTTTATTGTGAACTTTATCGGTATGCACTTTCTTTCTCCTGCCGTGAAAAGTTTTGTGAACGGCAAAGCGCCGAAGCCCGACGATCTTACGGGATATGAGGCTGTCGCACTTGAAAATATAGCAGGGAGCGGCTACGGGAAGGTTCGGGTGAAATATAACGGGCTGAATTACCGTTTTGACGCAATATCCGTATATCACACGGATATTGAATCGGGCGAAAAGGTCGATATACTTACAGGCGAGGACGAATTGCTCTTTGTCCAGAAAAAAGATGAGATATACAAAGTTCTTGACGAAGAAAAAACGCCTGCAACAAAAGCAGAAACCGACATTACACCCGAGCCGAAAAGAAAAAACGACAGCTTTGTAAGCTCGGAAGAAATCAATAATAACCGAAAGGAAGAATAAAACTTGTTCTCAAAGGAGATAACAACTACTGCGGAGGACTACCGCACATTAGTAAAATTTACCGAATACTCGCTCAAAAAGTCGAATAACATTCTGTTTATCGCTATGGCGGTACTTGCTGTGGCATCGCTCGTTATCGGGCTTGCGGGAATAATTCCGCTGTCTATTTCGGCGGCTGTATGCCTTCTTTGCGCTGCTGTGATCCTTGCCGATGTTCTTATCATTTCAAAGAAAGCAAAGGACGGCATAAAGTACGGCAAGGTGGTGCTTAACGCAAAGCGTACCTTCAGCTATGATGCGGCATCGGTAAGGGTGTTCGGCGGAAGGACAGCTACCGATATAAACGCACAGTGGGATACGATTTTCAAGATATACGAGATCGAAAAGTGCTTTATAATCTATTTCAGATATAACCTTGCGTTCTGCCTGCCGAAAAATCAGCTTACACCGCAGGAAACGCTGGATGTAAGAAACTATTTTATAAAGAAAATGGACGGAAGGTTCGTCAAAAAATGCCAATAAAACAGGAGGACGGTATTATGTTGAAGAAGCTCAAGAAGCAGGTGCTTGAAGCAAATCTCCTGCTTCCGAAATACAACCTTGTAACATTCACATGGGGCAACGTATCGGGGATAGACCGTGAAAGAGGACTTGTCGTAATAAAGCCATCCGGCGTTGAATATGACGGTATGACGGTAGACGATCTTGTTGTAGTAACTCTTGACGGCGAGCAGGTCGAGGGCGATTTAAGACCGTCAAGCGACACGCCGACACATCTTGAACTGTACAAGGCATTTCCTAACATCGGCGGTATAGTTCATACGCATTCTCAGTGGAGTACGACCTTTGCACAGAGCGGACTTGATATTCCTGCGCTCGGTACAACGCACGGCGACTATTTCTACGGCGCTATACCCTGCACCGACAAGATGACGCCCGAAGCTATCGGCGGCGAATACGAAAAGGAAACAGGCACGATAATCATTGATACGTTCAAAAAGCGTAACATCGATCCCGATTCCGTACCTGCAGTAAACGTACACTCTCACGGCCCTTTTGCCTGGGGCAAGGACGCAATCGACGCTGTACACAATGCGGTCGTGCTTGAAAATGTCGCAAAGATGGCTATGTTCAACCTTCTGCTTGACAGGAATATTGAGCCTATGCAGCAGGAGCTTCTTGATAAGCACTATCTGAGAAAGCACGGCGCTAACGCATATTACGGACAAAAATAACAGCTTCGGGGGAATAATATGAATATTTACTGCCTATCGGAAGGCGAGCTTTATAATATTGAAAACGGCAAGGAACACCTCGTTCACTGTGAGCGTGTGGAGAGCTACCGTGACGCAGTGCGTAAGATGAAGGCTCGTGATGAATGGAAAACCACAGGTAAAGGTGCAAGGTTCATGGGCGTTGAGCAGAAGGAATACGGCGAAAATGAAGCCTTCGATATGCTCAGGGGCATCGGTTCGTGCGGCGACAGGCTGATATACACGACTTTTGCGGATAATGTCGGCGGTATGTACTTCAAGGACAGCGAGGGAGAAAACTATATTTTTGCAAACCGTGAAGAAATAATCAACGATATTGACTGCTATGACGGGAAGTGCGTAGTCAGTGCAGGAAACGGGTATTACGAAAATCACATTGCCCTTGTCGATACGAAAAACGGCAGCTTTGAACAGCTCACAGAAGGGTTTACCAGCGAAACGCACCCGTTTATTTCACGCAGGAACAGCGATATAATCTACTATACTGCTATGGGCTTTGCGACAAACGGCGGAGGAAAGATTGCGGAAAAAAGCCCGTGTACGATATGTCTTTTCGATACACGGAGCGGAACAATAGACGAATTTATCGCAGAGGAAGGATTCGACTGCATAAAACCGCAGGACGATGCCGACGGAAACATATACTACATACGCAGAAAATACGTTCCGACAAAGCAGAAAAGCAATCTGGCAATGGATATATTGATGTTTCCTGTCAGGATAATCAAAGCTATCGGCGGATTTTTAAGCGTGTTTTCAATGGCGTTCGGCGGAGAACCTTTGCGTACCGGCGGTAAAAATCCAGCAAAGAGCAAAACCGCAAACGAGCGTGAAGCCTTCATCGAGGGAAATCTGATAAAAGCCGAAAAACAGCTAAACGGTAACGCAGACGACGGTATAATTCCATCGGACTGGGAGCTTGTAAAGCGTGATAAAAGCGGTAACATAACCGTTCTAAAAAAGCGGATAATGGATTACAGGCTGCTTTCAGACGGAGATATTCTCTATTCAAACGGAAGCCGCATAGGAATGCTGTCGGGTGATAAGAACACCGTTGTGTGCAAAATAAAATACGCTAATTCGATAACCGTAACCGAATAAGGCACAAAAAGCCGCCGTGCAGATAGCACGGCGGGTCAGTCTGTCGAAAAACCTCCTGCTTATCTAAAAATGGGGTCGCAGGGGCGGAGCCCCCGTACAGGTCGTCAGCCATTTGTGTCACTGCGTCGTGCAGTGACTTTGTACGGCTGACTGCAAGCGTCCTTGCTTGGACTGGGCGGTAGCCCCAGTAATATAGCCCCTTCCCACGGGGAAGGGGTTTGGGGTTTCGGCAAGGATGCCGAGATAGAACGCCCAAAGGCTTTGCAGGACGCAAAGCCCACAAAGCGTTCTTATAGGGATAGAGAATTTGCTCCATTTTTATAAAAATGGACTTTTTCTACAAGCTGAAAGCCGCCGTGCAGATAGCACGGCGGCTCTCGTTATTAAGCATCACAGATTACTTAACGATATACTTGTCAAGCTCAGCCATAAGCTCATCGCAATCATCGCTGTGAACACGAAGCTCGAGGGGCTTTGAAAGATCCAGGCTGAAGATACCCATTATTGACTTTGCGTCAATTGCATATCTGCCGCTTACGATGTCAACTTCGTAGTTGCACTTTGTAACTGTTGTTACGAAATTCTTAACGTCTTCAATAGTATTGATTCTGATATTAGCTGTTTTCATACAAAAAACCTACCTTTCATATTTCAGGTCAAATTTCGGCTCCTGACCGATTGATTTCATTTTACCAAAATGTACGGCGGTTGTCAATTGCTTTTAACTGATTTTACTTAATTTTTTCAATCGGAGATAACCGTTAGCCTGATTTCCCGTTTCCGCCTTATCACTGTAAGTGCTTATCGCTCCTTACAGCTATATAATAACACATTTCACGATACGGTCAAGAGTATTATTGTCAAAAAATCGCCACAGCTTGCAAATTTCGTAATAATAAAGTATAATTAGGCTGTCGGGAGTTTAGTTTTGGTGAAACTCACCACAATTTATTATGGAAGTGATATTATCAAATATACCGTACAGACCTTCGGATGCAAGGTCAACCAATATGAAAGTGCTTCGGTAGCAAAGGCTATGGACGAACACGGATACGAGAAAACAGACGATATTTTCACGGCGGATATTGTTATAATAAACAGCTGTTCGGTGACGGAAAACAGCGACAAAAAAGCGAAACAGCTTATAAACAGGATAAAAAGCAGCGACCCTATGAAAATAGTCGTGCTTACGGGCTGTTTTCCTCAGGCTTTTCCCGAAACGGCTTCAAAGCTGTCAGCCGATATAGTAACGGGTACCGAGCATAAAGACAGCATTGCGGATATGATAGACGTTTTTACCGGCAACAAGGTAAAGCAGGTTGCCATACCGCCAAGACCCGTTAAAAAGCAATATGAAAAGCAGAAAAACGCCGATATGGGCAAGACGAGAGCGTTTATAAAGATTGAGGACGGCTGTGACAGATTCTGCAGTTACTGCATAATACCTACCGCCAGAGGCTCTGTAAGGTCACGTTCCTTGCAGGATATAACCGAGGAAGTAAGGTTTCAGGTATCGTGCGGTCATAAGGAGATGGTGCTTGTCGGCATCAACCTTTCCTGCTACGGTCAGGAAATCGGGCTGAGGCTTGCGGACGCAATAGAGGCGGTATGCTCTGTGGATGGTGTGGAGCGTGTACGTTTGTCATCGCTTGAGCCGGAGCTGCTGACAGATGAGGATATAGCAAGAATGGCGGCGCAAAAGAAGCTCTGTCCGCATTTTCACCTGTCGCTCCAGTCCGGAAGCAGTGATACATTGAAGCGTATGAACAGGCATTATACGCCCGATGAATACTATGATATAGTCCTGAGGCTGCGAAAAGCGTTTCCGGATTGTGCGATAACTACCGATATTATGGTAGGATTTGCAGGGGAAACCGACGAAGAATTCAAAGAATCCTGCGAATTTGCCCAAAAAGTCGGTTTTGCGGCAATGCACGTTTTTACCTACTCGATCAGAGAGGGTACAGCGGCGGCAAGACGCACAGACCACATTGCACATGATATTGCCGTAAAGAGATACCACGCTATGAGCAGCCTTGCAAAAAAGCTGAAAGAGGAATATTTCCGCTCGTGCGTGGGAAAGACGGAAAAGGTGCTTATTCAGCGCAGGGAAAGCGAAGAATATGCAAACGGCCTTACCCCGCAGTACGTTCCCGTGCGCATATACGGCAGTGACGCAAACAGGCAGGATATAATTACTGTACAAATTACAGGAGCATCGGGCAGTGATTTTTGTGTCGGAGAAGAAATAAAATGCTTGTAATCGGGCAGATATTGTAGTATAATTAAAAGGTATTGATAGTTTTGTGCCTTTACACGCTTGCAAAAGCCTGTGGCACTATCACAAAAAACGACGGAGGAAGTTTATGTCAGTTTATCGCATTTATGTGGAAAAGAAACCGCAGTTTGCCGTTGAGGGAAAAGCTGTTCTCTCAGACCTTAAAACCGCACTTCAGATTAAAGGTATCAAGGATGTGCGTATCGTAAACCGTTACGATGCAGAGGGTATCACAAAGGAGAATTTTGAAAAAGCTACTCCCACCGTATTCTCAGAACCGCCTGTTGACGATGTTTATTATTCACTGCCTGAGATTGAGGCTGATGAAAAGATGTTCGCAACCGAGTTTTTACCCGGTCAGTTCGATCAGAGAGCAGACTCAGCCGCTCAGTGTATACAGATGCTGTGTCAGGGCGAACGTCCCACGGTTAAATACGCAAAGCTGTATATCCTTAAGGGCGATATTTCAGATGAGGATTTTACTAAGATAAAGCACTATCTCATAAATGCCGTAGAAGCAAGAGAATGCGGCTTTGAGCAGTATGAAACGCTTGATGTAAAGTATGATATTCCGAAGGATGTAGCTGTGCTTGACGGATTTATCGGTCTTTCCGAAGATGAACTTGCCGAGTTTATCAAGAAGTACGCACTTGCTATGGATCTTGGCGATATAAAGTTCTGTCAGGAATATTTCAAGAAGGAGCAGAGAGATCCTACCCTTACCGAAATCAGAATGATAGATACATACTGGTCGGATCACTGCCGTCACACAACATTCGGAACGATAATCGACAATGCGAAGATTGACGCTCCCTACATTGCCGAAACTTATAAGGAATACAAGCTCGACAAGGAGGAGCTTGGCAGAAGCGCAAAGCCTGTCTGCCTTATGGATATTGCGACCGCCGCAGTAAGAAAGCTGAAAAAAGACGGTCTTCTCCCCGACCTTGACGAGAGTGAAGAAATAAATGCCTGCTCCGTAAAAATAACCGTTGACGTTGACGGCAAGGACGAGCAGTGGCTTCTTATGTTCAAGAACGAAACACATAACCACCCCACTGAGATCGAACCTTTCGGTGGTGCGGCAACCTGTCTCGGCGGTGCTATAAGAGATCCGCTTTCGGGTCGTTCTTACGTTTATCAGGCTATGCGTGTAACGGGTGCTTCGGATCCCCTGCTCCCTGTTGACAAGACGATCCCCGGCAAGCTCCCTCCGAGAAAGATAACAACAACAGCCGCACAGGGCTATTCGTCATACGGTAACCAGATTGGTCTTGCAACAGGTCACGTTGCGGAAATCTACGACCCCGGATATATGGCTAAGCGTATGGAGATAGGTGCTGTAATAGGTGCCGCTCCTGCTGAGAACGTTGTCCGTGAACGTCCCGTCCCCGGTGACATAATCATCCTGCTCGGCGGCAGAACAGGCCGTGACGGTTGCGGCGGCGCTACAGGCTCATCAAAGTCGCACAGCGTTGAATCGCTCGAAACCTGCGGTGCTGAGGTTCAGAAGGGTAACGCTCCCGAAGAAAGAAAGCTCCAGAGATTATTCCGCGACAAGAACGCAACAAAGCTGATAAAGCGTTGCAACGACTTTGGTGCAGGCGGTGTTTCCGTAGCCATAGGCGAGCTTGCTGACGGTCTTGAAATCGACCTCAACGCAGTTCCCAAGAAGTACGACGGTCTTGACGGAACAGAGCTTGCCATCTCTGAGTCGCAGGAAAGAATGGCAGTTGTAGTTGACAAGAACGATGTTGACAAGTTCATCGCTCTTGCAGGCAAGGAAAACCTTGAGGCTACTCCCGTTGCGGTAGTTACCGAAAACCCCAGACTCAAGATGAACTGGAACGGCAAGACTATCTGCGACATTTCAAGAGAATTCTTAAATTCAAACGGTGCGGAAAAGCACACGGATATATATGTTCCCGCTCCCACGGTAAGCTATTCTACAGGCAGACACAACACTAAGGAAGAATGGGAAAAGCTCGTTACAGACCTTAACGTATGCTCACAGAAGGGTCTTGTACAGCGATTTGACTCAACAATCGGTGCAGGTACTGTTCTTATGCCTTATTCGGGCAAGACACAGCAGACACCCGTACAGGCTATGGCGGCAAAGCTCCCCGTACTTTCGGGCAACACAAAGACTGCTTCCATAATGGCATGGGGCTTTGATCCTTTCGTAAGCCGTCAGTCACCCTATCACGCAGCCGCTCTTGCAGTAGTCGAGAGTATGGCAAAGGTAGTTGCCGCAGGCGGTAAGAGCGAAAAGTGCTGGCTCACATTCCAGGAATATTTTGAACGTACACAGGGCGATCCTGAGCGTTGGGGCAAGCCTTTTGCCGCACTTCTCGGTGCATATAAGGCTCAGATTGCACTCTCAAGCGGCGCTATAGGCGGCAAGGACTCAATGTCGGGTACATTTGAGCATATAGATGTTCCGCCCACGCTCGTTTCTTTCGCAGTTTCAACCGCAAAGTCAGACAAGATAATTTCCGCTGAATTCAAGCTTCCCTGCAGTGATATTTACTACATTGAACCTGCATACGATGAAAACGGTATGCCTGACTTTGACAGCGTCAAGAAGGTATTTGCTACAGTAGAAAAGGCAATTGCCGACGGCACTGCCCTGTCAGTATGGACTTTGGCTCACGGCGGTATTGCAGAAGGTATCTTCAAGATGTCGCTCGGTAACAGAATCGGCGCAAAGCTTAAAGCTATGGACGATGAAAAGCTGTTCGGTCTGCACTACGGTGCATTCATCATCGAGGCTAAGGGCGCAATAGAGGGCGCAGAGCTTATCGGTGAAACGGTGAGCGACTACACGATTACAGCAGGCGATGTCAAGCTCGACATTGCAGATCTTGAGAAGAAGTATGACGCTGTTCTTGAGCCTATCTTCAAGAATTCGCTCCCCGAAATGCCGAGGCCCGTATCGGTTGCTTACGACAAGGGCTGCGATCTTCTCACAAACAAGGCTCCCGGCACTATTGCAAAGCCTAAGGTACTTATCCCCGTATTCCCCGGTACTAACTGCGAATACGATATGGCTGCCGCATTCAACAGATACGGCGGTGAAGCTGAAATATTCGTTATCAGAAACCTTTCTGCAAAGAATATGGAAGACAGTGTAAACGAATTTGCAAAGAGAATCGAGGACAGCCAGATGATAGCTGTTCCCGGCGGTTTCTCAGGCGGTGACGAACCCGAAGGCTCAGCTAAGTTCATCAACGCATTCTTCCGCAATCCTAAAATCAAGGATGCTGTAGAGAATATGCTCTATGCCCGTGACGGTCTTATGATCGGTATATGCAACGGCTTCCAGGCTCTTATCAAGCTCGGTCTTGTGCCTTTTGGCAAGATAGTTCCTCTGTCAAGCGAAAGCCCCACGCTTACATATAACACCATAGGCAGACACCAGTCACAGCTTGCTCTTACTAAGATTTGCACCAACAAGTCACCGTGGCTTATGCACTGCAAGGTGGGCGAGGTTTACAACATACCGATTTCGCACGGCGAAGGACGTTTTGTAGCAAGCGACGAGGTTATCGCAAAGCTCATCGAAAACGGTCAGATTGCTACTCAGTATGTTGACCTTAACGGCGAGCCTACAATGGATCTTGCATACAATCCCAACAGCTCGATGTGTGCTATCGAGGGTATCATTTCTCCTGACGGCCGTGTACTCGGTAAGATGGGTCATACAGAGCGTATAAGCTCAGATACCTGCGTTAATGTCGACGGCAACAAGGAACAGCTTCTGTTCAAGGGTGGCGTTGACTACTTCAGAATTTAACATTAAAACCGCATAAAATCTGCCCTGCAACGTATTTAGAACGTTGCAGGGCATTTTTGTGTGCAAAAATACAGAGCAGACTTTCGTCTGCTCTGCGATGTTTTTACTTACTTATTCTTTCTTTTTCTTGCCTTATACGTTACAGGAACTGCTCCGCCGGCAACAGCCGCTACCGCAATCCAGGCGGCAAGTGACGATGCACCTGTTTCGGGGTTTCTCTTTCCGAATTCTTCGGGAGCTTTTTCAAACGCACAAGCTATGCACTCATAATGGCCTATGCCCGGCTCTGTGGCGGTAGGTTCTTTATCTACCACCCACTTGAACTCGTGGTCGTCAGCATCGATTATATTGCCATTGTCATCAACGTGCCAGTGCTTCTTCTCATCGTGTTTCCATTCCTTCTTACCGCTGAGCTTAGGAAGTGCTTTCTCCTCCTTTATGCCGCAAACGTTGCAGGCTCTGTACTCTTTACCCTCAGATGTGATTGTCGGCTCAACGAGAGTTTTCCACTCGGACCAGTCATGTCCCTTCGGAGAAATTTCCTTTATATCTTTTCTTTCATCGCAATTTCTGCAATGTACAGAATCCTCACCTTGCTCAGTGCATGACGGTGCAATATCAACAGTACGGGAATCCTCCCATTCGTGCGCCGGCTCTATAATTTCGGTCTGTTCGAAACCGCAATGGATACAAGCGTGTTTCTTAACGCCGTTTTCAGTACAGGTTGAAGGCGTTACTATCTCCCATTCGCCGTAGGTGTGATCTGTAACGGGGATAACCGTTGAATCCTTTGTTGCGTCACAGCGTGAGCAATGGATTGATTTAGAGCCTGCTGCCGTGCAGGTAGGTTCCTTGTCTATCGTGTAATCCTCTTCCCACTCGTGAGCGTCCGAATCTATATCGGTATCTTCATATTCAGTGTATCCGCAGGTCTCACATTTTCTTGTTTTCTGACCGCCTGCAACACAGGTAGAGTCTTTTGATACCGTCCACTCACCGAATGAATGTCCTGTCGGTTCGATCTCTGTTACATCCTTTGTCGCATCACATCTTGAGCAGTGAATAGACTTTGAACCGGGCTGTGTACAAGTGGGCTTTACATCTATTGTGTATTCGGCATTCCAATCGTGTCCTAGCGGTGCTGTGTCACGTTCTTCTTCTGCCTTGCAGACGGAGCAGATATGCTTTTCCTTACCGCCTGTTGTGCAGTCTGCCGACTTGCTTTCTTTCCACTCGCCGAATGTGTGACCGTTTGGAGCGCCGCTTTCAAATACAAGCGTTGTGTCATTTGTGTGTGCTCCGCATTCGCACGAATAGAAATACTTGGCAGGATTTACGCAATCTGCAGGAACTGCAAGCGTATTCTCATTTACGGTCTTTATATCAAATATATGATTTACTTTATTGATTTTTATCTGACAGTTCTTACAAAGATTATAGTGTCCGGTAAGATCGGAATAATACAGTTTACCGTCACTCTCGTGTTCAACCTTATAAGTCAGCGTGAAACGTGCCAGAGCCTTATCCTGAGTGCCCGCAGACGCATCCGCATAAGCGGTTCTGTCTGTTATAACGATAAAATCTTCAGTATAAGTTCCTGCGGCTAAATTGCTGTCGGGCTTAACTGTGAATGTTGCCGTTGCGCCCTTTGCAAGCTTTGAAGAACCGTCATCGGCAGTACCCCATTCATCGCCGGCAGTGTATGATACTGTGAACGAAGAAGTATCAGTTATGGCACCGCTTGCTTTATTAAGGTCGGATTCCTTTACTACTCTGTACTTTGTTATAAAACCGCCCTCTGTAACTTTCAGCTTGAGCGATACTGTCTTTGTCGGGTTGCCGTTATCAAAATCTGTACCGATGTCAACAGTTGACACAGGATTGTTTTCGCTGTCTGTTACAGATATTTCAACATCTTTAAGACTTGCGTCTGCAGTCACGATAAGGTTGCAGTCAACCGACAGTGCTATGAACTCGCCTGTCGTGCTGTCAAACGTGTACATATTGTCAGGTATCGCATTACCGTCAATATCTGTTACCTTAACGCCTGAGAAACGGTATTCATCGGGGTCGTTCAAAGCAAACGTAACCCTTGAAGAAACTCCTCTCATAGCAAAGACGTTTCCGTCCGTTACGGTTGTTTCATTCGTATTATTCGCCTTTATGCAATAAGGCATTACATTTACGCACGGCTCGCTGTCATCTATTATTTCGCCGTCACCGCTGCGGACAATATTAAGTCTGTTTGATTCCGATACTATTGTGTTGGCATCGGCAATATTGATTAAAGTATTTCCGTCCGACAGCTTTATTTTATAGCCGGTTTCCGCAATGCACTTACCGCCTGCATAATCCAGCGTATATCCGGTACCGTAAGCAGGTGTGAACCTGCGGATAATGCCGCCGTTCGTCTTTGTTATCTGTGCCGCACTGTCGGCTTTTGTGATACTGCCGTTTGTGAGTATCGTACCGTTATCGACAGACAGAGTACCTGCTACGGAAATGTCGCCGTAGGTTTTAAAAACAGTGCCGTCAGTTACCTTCGCCGTTCCGTGACCGATTATATCGAGCTTTGCATTTTCGTAACCGTTCACAGACAGGAGCTTAAAATCGCCCGAAGTATCGCCTGTATCGGAATCATCGAGCTTATTGACATTGAGAGTACCGTTTACGGCGTATATTCCGCTTACCGATGTTCCGTCACTTCCCGGCTTGCCTTTATAATTATCCTGCTGTTCAGACGGTACATTGGTATTTGTACCGGGGTTTCCGCCTCTTCCGGCTGTAACGTTAAGTCTGCCGCCATTAAGATACACCTTTGTATTATCGGTTATAGCCACACTGCCGTTACCGCCGTTGCCGCCAATGCCATAATACGATTCATTTGTATCGTAGTCAGTGCCATAACCTGCATCGCCGCCTTTACCGCCATCGCCGCCGATAACAGTTACAGTGCCGCCCGCAACCGTGAACGACAAAACATTTACCGCATCTTTGCCGTCCTCACCGTTCTTTCCGTTAGCCTCATCGGGACCGCTCTCCGTCGTACCCCACCCGCCATCATCGCCAGTGGCTCCGATAAAGCCAATAACACCGCTTGCGTTTTCACTCTCACTATAAAAAGTTATTGTTGCATCTGTGCCGGCAATACCGTTCACTACACTTACCTCTGCATTGTTCTTGAGTATGACATTTACATTTCCTTTAATTTCTACAGGATTATATACATTTTTATTGTTGTCATAATCATAGGTTGTTGTGATGATATTAACGATACCGTCAGCCACATACCACGTTTCTTTACCGGCAGTGCCCCATGCAGTATCAGTTGAAGCTATCTTTGTATAATCAGTTACCGTTCCGCTTATAACAGTACCGTCTGCGGACAGTCCGTAATAACTCACCGCTTCATCGGCAATTGCGCTGATTACTGTAAATGACAACGTGCCGACTGCAAGGACGGCAGATGTTGCTATGCAAGTTATGATTCTGGTTGAAAATCTTCTTTTCATTCGTCTCTCCTTATCCGGAAAATTTCAAGTAACGATATACGTTACTTATCTATCATACAATTGTAACATTCCATAAAGAGAATTTCAACAAATATGGCACGAACGGTCAAAAAATGGCGGCGAATGGTATAATTACCTTCGCCGCCTTACTATAATGAATGATTTACTTATCAAAACCGAGCAATTTCTTCGTTCCTGCTTTTTCAAGCGCAACTGTCAGAAGCACACCTGCTATAAGCCCTACAGCGCCCTGTATTGCGTTTCCGAAAATGCCTGCCGCCGCTGTTGCCACATTACCATAAAGTATAATAGCATAAACGAAGTAGCCTGCTACCATAATTATTTCTGCCACAGTGCCACCGATTACCTTGCCGACAAGCGACTTGAAATAAGAGCCGTTCATAAAGCACTTTGCAATGTAGAATGCCGCTACTGCCATAAGTGCCTTGATTATCAGCGTTGCAGGCGCATAATAAGCATAACCTGTAAGCAGATCCGCCATTGCAGAGCCTATGCCTGCCGCCGCAACTCCCCACGGCGAGCCGATTAGCCATACCGATGTAAGCACCATTACATCGCCGAGATTTACATAGCCCTTTGTAAGCGGCATAGGTATCTGTACAACCATTGTCGCAACACAGGTAAGTGCGGCAAGCACAGCCGCCGTAACCATTAATGTGAGATTTTTTGTCTTTACCATTTCTTTTGTCTTCTTTCTTTTGTATTTGGCTTATTTGCCTTTTTTCATATCATTGGCGGAGTAAACGACCTCCGCATAGATAGCCGCAATAATTCTGTAAAGCTCGACCGGTATCGTTTCACCGCTGTTGAGCATTACAAGAAGCGCCGCCGTGCTGTCGTCACGGTAAACGGGAACGCCGTTCTCGTCTGCGATATTTATAATCTTCTTCGCAAGCTCGCCAAGGCCGGACGCTACCACGACCGGAGCATAGTTAAGGTCGGGATTGTACTTAAGCGCCGCCGCAGCCTGCTTTCCTAAATTACGCTTGGACATTAAGACCCTTCCTCCTGTCAATTATTTTCGGGAAAACCTCTGTCAGCACATGAGGCTTTCTCAGCACCGCAGTTTCAAATTTTGCGGGCTTATAGCCGATATTTCTTATTATAAGGTCGATTTTATCGGTCAGCTTTTTTATCTTGAAGCCGAACTTTTCGGGATAAAGAAGCGACAGATTGATGTTTTCACCCAGTGCGTACATATCGACCTCAAATCTGCCTATTGATTCAACGTCAAAGGTCAGGAACAAGTGGTAATTCTTCTGTCCGACAGGCGTGTTGTTGGGGTTGTTCTCGTCATTATCGACCCACAGCTCGCCGAACGCCTTTGTATCCTCAATCTGCAACGGCAGGATATAGTGTGCAAGAGGAGTGAATACACCCGGTGCATTGAGAAGGCTCTGCAGAAGATTTGACGCATTGAAATCGTCCAGTGACTGAATAGCCTCGTGATTTATATTCTTACCGATAAAATCGGTCAGCTTATCAAGAGTAGACGGTGCGGAAGGGATATTGCTCGAAGGCGGCAGTTCCTTACGCTGTGCCATCTCATTTACTATATTGGTGAAAAACTCAAAAAGCGTGTCACGCTGAGGTATATCCGGCATTTCACGGAGAATCTCATTGAGATAGTCAACAAGTGCCGCCATATCCTTGAGCCCCTGAAAATCACGATGAACCGCAGGAATAATCTGTCGGCTGTCAGTGCCTGTCAGCATTGCCATTATTATATTCTTAAGTGTCTGCAATCCGGATTGTTTTCCTTCGTCAAACGGCGATGTCAGAAATTCCAGCTTATCCCTGGACAAATCCAGCTCCGCAAGGTAGCTTTCATCGGATAAATGTGACTTAATGAACAAAGACAGAGTTAATTTTTCAGCTTTATTGTCAAAAATGCTTAAATAGTCTTGATTTTCGGACTGATTTAGTGTATTATTATAACTATCAGGAATATCCGACATCTCGCTGAGCTGTTTTTTGCTGAAAATCTTTTTAAGAAGATTTCCAAATGCAACAGACAGCTCCCTACGCATATCGTCAGACGGAATATATGCAAGGAGATTTGCAAAGCTCTCCTTGAGCATACCGTTGTTGGTGTTGTAGCGTGAAAGATTATGTACTATGAGCGGAATGAACGTCTGTGTTCTTTCATCGTTCAGAAGACTTGCGGAAACGTCCTTCAGCAGTGCGAGCGTTTCACTCTTGAGCGGCTCGAACATATCAGCCGCACTACTGCTCTTCCATTGTGAAGACAAATCGGAGAGTTTACGGGAGAGCGACTCGTTCGGTGAAAAATATTCGGACAGGAATTTGAGATTTGCACCGAGTGCATTAAGTATCTCCTGCTTGTTTGACGAATAGTTGAGTGCTTTCAGTAGCTGACCGATACTTTCTTTTATATCGGGGCTTGTGGTGGTCTTCAGGATACCGTGGAGCAGCTTGTAAAACTCGTCACCGCTGAACATCGTGTTCTGCTTTTCCTGATTCTGAATCTCACGGACCAGCTTTTCGGGAGCAAGATAAAAACTCTTGATAAGCTCATCCATATCGTCGTAAAGCTCTGTGTAACCGTTGATCATCGTCTGCTCGAGCAGATCCGAGCTTAACAGGTTCTTGAGCGTTTCGACCGCCATAGTGGGATCTTTTATCTGAACAGTAAGCGGAGCGAGATTCTTTCTGCCCATCATCATAGCGGCGGCGGAATCGTTATCCTGCGCCGTAGATGCTTTGATAGGCTGAGCAAGCTCGACCATATCAAACGGTTCTATATTACCGTCATACTGCCGGTTAGTGAACGAATAGCTCTTACTGTTGGAAACAGGAGCCGTAATCTGTGGAATGTTGGGCATATATATTTCCTTTCAGATGCACATTTTAAAGCCGTGCATCGCATTGCTTGACTTTAAGTTTAGCACATTTCAAGGGATTTATCAATATCAATCTTACGATTGCAAAATAAAAAAATCAGGGAAAGGCGGTTTTGTATATGGCAAAGGTTGAACCCGGCATGGAATCCATGCTCGAAATGTACATATTTGAAACCAATACGTTGCTTGAACAGCTCGATGAAATTCTTCTCAGAACAGAGGATGCAAATGTATTCTCGCAGGAGGATATCAACGAGATATTCAGAATAATGCACACAATCAAAGGCTCGTCTGCGATGATGGGATTTGAAAATCTCCAGCATCTTGCGCACAAGGGCGAGGATATGTTCTTTGTAATAAGGGAGAAGCCCGAAATTGCGAAGGACGCACATTTTGTATATGAACTTATATTTGAGGTTTCCGATCTATACAAGGCTGAGATCGAGTATATACAGAATTCGGGGGATGACGACTATACGCCTACCGACTTCTCGGAAACGTTCAAAAAGCTCGAAGACGCAACGGAAAGATTAAAAGCAATGGAAAGCGGTGCCGCTCCTTCGGAAAGCGCTCCTTCGGAAAGCGCTCCTGCGGCAAAGAAGGAAGCATCTGCCGCTCCTGCAGGAAGCAACGTTGAGGGAAGCATGACCGTCCGTGTATTCTTCGAGGACGGCTGTAAGATGGAAAACCTCCGTGCTTTCCTTCTGCTGACAAAGATAAAGGATGTTGCCGAAGTTATCAGCTGTACTCCTCCCGATGTTGAATCCAATGCGGATACGGCAAAGGATATTGTCGAGAACGGCTTCCTTGTGACCTTCAAGGGCTTTGACGGCGACAATGATACGGTAATTAAAGCCATAGAAGGTGCAGTCAACGTTGAGTCTTACGAAATAATAGACACACCGTCTGCGGCATCTGCCGAAGAAAAGCCTGCTACCGCACCGGTTAAAGAGGCTGCCCCCGTTGCCGCCCCTGCAAAGACGGAAGAAAAGCCGCAGGCTCAGCCTGCTCCTGCAAAGCCTGCCGCAAAGAGTGCGGTCACAAAGGCTCAGGAGGACATTAAAAAGGCTAACGGCGGTCAGAAGCATAGCCTTATCAGCGTAAATCTGTCAAAGCTTGACACACTGCATGATATTGTCGGTGAAATCATAACGACCGAGTCAATGGTAATAGCAAACCCCGATCTTGAGGGTCTTGAGCTTGAGAGCTTCTCAAAGGCGGCAAGACAGCTCAGAAAGCTGACAGACGAGCTTCAGGATACTGTAATGTCTATCAGAATGGTACCCCTTGCAGGCGTATTTCAGAAGATGGGCAGAATTGTCCGTGATATGAAGATAAAGCTGAACAAGGAAGCAGAGCTTGTTCTTGAAGGTGAAACGACCGAGGTTGACAAGAGCATTGTAGATAACCTGAACGATCCTCTTATGCACCTTGTAAGAAACTGTATGGATCACGGCATAGAGGACGATATAAATGTCCGCATTGCCGAGGGTAAGCCCGAAAAGGGTACTGTAAAGCTGTCTGCAAAGCACTCGGCAGGTGAAGTTATCATCACCGTTTCAGATGACGGTGCAGGCATCAACTGCGAAAAAGTTCTTGAAAAGGCAAAGGAAAACGGACTTCTTACAAAGCCCGAAAGCGAATATACAACGAAGGAGATCCAGAACATGATTCTCCTGCCCGGCTTCTCGACCAATGATACGGTTACGGAATACAGCGGCAGAGGCGTAGGTATGGACGTTGTACGCAGTAATATCGAACAGTGCGGTGGTACACTTACCGTTGAAAGCGAAGAAGGCAAAGGCTCCAGCTTCATCATCAGAATTCCGCTTACTCTTGCCATTGTCGAGGGTATGAAGCTGAAAGTCGGCTCTACTATCTTTACAGTGCCGATTTCATCTATAAAGGAAAGCCTTATGGTTGCAAACAACCAGTTGCTCAACGATACAAAGCAGGGCGAAATGATAATGATAAGAGGCGTGTGCTATCCTATCCTCCGTCTGCACGAAAAGTTCAATATGCCTACAGAGGTCACGAACCTGGAGGACGGTATCCTGCTTCTTGTCGATGTCGGCGGAAAGAATGTCTGCCTGTTTGCAGATAAGCTGATAGGCGAACAGCCCGTGGTTGTAAAACCGTTCCCGAAATACCTCAGCCAGTACAATATCAAGGCGGAGGGTCTGTCGGGCTGTACCGTAATGGGCGACGGCACAATATCGCTCATAATAGATGTAAATAATCTTATCGGCTAAGGAAACGGAGGCTTTACTTTGTCAGAGAATTATAATGATAAATTACAGGAACTTCTGAACACGCAGAAGGCAATGGAGGACGCAAAGAAAGATCCTCAGAATACAGAAATAACTAAGGTACTGACCTTCTATATCGGCGAGCAGGTTTACGGCATTGAAATACCCGATGTCATCGAAATCATTGAAGTACCGCCCATAACCGCCGTACCCGGTGTACCGTCTTATATCAAGGGCATAATCAATGTCCGCAGTAAGATCGTTCCTGTTGTGAACATAAGAAGCAGATTCGGCAAGGAAGAGATTCCTTTCAACGACCGCACCTGCATAATCATCGTTTCGACAGGTGATGTATCGGTCGGACTTATCGTTGACAGCGTTGCGGACGTTATCCCCGTAACCGAACAGCATATATCAAAGACACCGGAGCTTACCGGTGTAAACTCGAATAAATTTATCAAGTCCATTCTTGAAATGAACGATGGAATAAAACTCGTCCTTGACGTTTCAAAACTGATAGACGAACACGCAAGCGAAGAAATGAAGTAAGGCAGGTGAGCCGTAATGCTTAAAATAACAGATAATGAATTCAACCGTCTGGTATCATTCATGAGAGAGCGCTACGGCATAAACCTTTCTCACAAACGCACGCTTATTGAGGGCAGACTCGGTAATATGCTCTTTGAGCGGGGATTCAAAAATTATGACGAGTATCTTGACTGCTGTATGAATGACAGAAGCGGTAAAGAGCTTGACGGTCTGCTTATAAAGCTGACCACAAATCATACTTATTTTATGCGTGAACCGGAGCATTTTACTTACCTTACAAGCACCGTTCTTCCGTTTATAAAGCAGACCAACGCAAGAAGCAAAACAATGCGTATATGGAGCGCAGGCTGTTCAAGCGGAGAAGAAGCGTACACTACGGCTATGCACATAAGCGAATTTCTGGGCAGTGAAAAATCCTCGTGGGATACAAGGATACTCGCTACCGATATTTCGCTGAAAACGCTTGCAGGCGCTCAGAACGGCGTATATCTGGAAAGCGGACTTACGGATCTGCCACCCGGCTGGCTTGAGAAGTATTTTGACAGGATAGACAGCGAAAAATGTAAGGTAAAGCCGGCGCTTCGTAATGAAGTGATTTTCCGCACGTTCAATCTGATGGAGCCGATACCCTTTAAAAAAGCTCCGTTTGATCTGATTTTCTGCCGTAACGTAATGATTTATTTTGAAATGGAAACAAAACTGGCTTTAGTAAAGCGGTTTTACGATGTGTTAAGACCGGGCGGATACCTGTTCATCGGTCACGCAGAAAGTATTCCGAGAGATTCAACCGATTATGAATATATTAAACCTGCTATTTACCGCAGACCGCTTAAATAACGGCTTTGCACAATATGACGGCATAATGCCGCAGACGGAGGTGAGGTTTTGCCTCTACGCATACTTATAACAGGAACCAGTGCAGCTGTAAGCCAGGTCACAAAAACAATCATCGACCGCAGTCTGCATAACTGTAAATCTGAAATAGTTGACTATAAACAGCTTTCTCTTTCTGCCGAAAAAGCAGACTGTGATTTTGCCGTTATAAACGATCTGATGGCGGATGTATATTATCGTCTGCCGTCGGCACTGAACGATGTTCCGTCGGTGCTCATAACCAATAATGACAGAATACTGACCGACCCGAAGCGATTCGGGCTTTTTGGTGCAATCAAAAACACAAGCGGCGGTGCGGCGGGTCTTGTTGCTTTTGAAAAAGAGCTGATAGCTATCATCAATAACGGCACTCATAATACGCTCGAGCGTAAATCTGCCGATAAACCGCACTTTGATAAAATCATGCAGTCGCCCGACGGCAGTGATCCTGCTGTTCTTTTCAAAAAAGCAACAGCGCTGCAGAAAAGCAAGCGGAGCGATATAACCAGACCTTACAGCAACAGCGGTAAGATTGAAATGATAGCGATAGGCGCAAGCACAGGCGGTACAGACGCCATAATAGAAGTTGTGCAGGATCTTCCTGCGGATACTCCGCCTATCGTAATAGTACAGCATATGCCTGTCGGATTCACGAAAATGTACGCCGACCGCCTTGACCGCATATGCAAGATGAACGCTAAAGAAGCTGAAAACGGCGACAGACTGCAACAGGGTCTTATAATACTCGGACACGGCTCGGAACAGCTTGAGGTACACAGGGACTCAGGTGGGTTATATGTTACCTCCAAGCCCGGTGAAAAGGTTTCGGGGCACTGCCCTTCTGTTGATGTTTTGTTCAGTTCTGTAGCAAAGGTTACAGGAAAAGGAACTATAGGTATAATTCTCACAGGCATGGGACGTGACGGTGCTTCAGGTCTTGCCGAAATGAGAAAATCCGGCGCATATACGATAGGTCAGGACAAAGATTCCTGCGTTGTATATGGTATGCCCTGTGTTGCTTTTGAAGAAGGCGCAGTCATAAAACAGGCTCCGCTTTCTGATATAAAGAATATTATAACAGGAATGTTATAATGGCAAATTACCGGGAATAAGGAGAGTAAAATGTCAACAGCAAAGAAAACCCTTTCTGTCATTACAGCCGTAGCAATTTTTGCAATTGCGGCTTTGATGACGATGTGTGTTACTCAGGTCGCATCAGCGGCAGAGATGAACGGTAACACAGCGACAGAGCTTGTAAGCTTCATCGGCACAGGCTGGAACTTAGGAAATTCTCTTGACGCTACAGGCGGCGGAAACAGCCTTTACAGCGAAACGTCATGGGGAAATCCGAAAACAACAAAGGCGATGATAGACGCCGTAAAAGCACAAGGCTTCAACACAGTAAGAGTACCTGTATCGTGGGGCAACCACACGACCGGCGACAACTTCACTATCGACTCTAAGTGGCTTGCAAGAGTAAAAGAAGTTGTAGACTACAGCATTGATAACGATATGTACGTTATCCTGAACATTCACCACGACACATCCACACAGTACTACTACCCTTCATCTACATATAAAACGCAGTCGGTGAAATTCGTAAAATCAATATGGACGCAGGTAGCAAAGTATTTCAAGGACTACGACCAGCATCTTGTATTTGAAACGCTCAACGAGCCAAGACTTGTCGGCACAGGCGATGAGTGGTGGTTTCCTGTAAATAATCCCAACAGTGCAGTTCGTGATTCGATCAGTGTAATAAACACACTCAATCAGACAGCGGTTGATGCTATCCGTGCGGCAGGCGGCAAAAATACCGACAGATGTATAATGGTTCCCGGATACGGTGCATCCATAGACGGCTGTACAACACCAACTTTCAAATTACCGGATGATTCTACGCCCAATCGTCTTATCGTATCGGTACACGCATATACACCTTATAATTTTGCTCTTAACGCAAACGGCACAGCTGAATTTACGAATGATCTGAAAAATGAAGTGGATTATCTGTACAGCACAATAAAATCGCATTTCATTGATGAAGGTATCCCTGCAATAATCGGTGAAACCAGTGCCTCCAACAAAAACAATGCAGCTGAACGTGTAAAGTGGGCACAGTATTATATGGGCAAATCCGCCGAATACGGCGTGCCTTGTATGCTGTGGGATAACAATGCGTTCAATGGCAGTGACAAGGGCGAATGCCACGGTCACCTCAACCGTTCAACGCTCGGCTGGTATGATAAGGCTTTTGTTGATGCTGTAATCAAGTACGGCAAGAAGGAACAGATACCCGAAAAGCTGACTCCTCCCGCAAGTGTTACCAATTGGACAGCAAGGCATACAACCACCACGGAAATTTTCATCAATTGGGATAAAGTTGAAGACGCCGATGGATATATTACCGAACAGTACAAAGGCGGTAAGTGGGTACAGATAAATGACAGTGAATATCCTGCGGTCGATTTATACAATCTGAAACCTGATACGGTTTACACTTTAAGGATAAGGGCGTATAAAACCCAAAAGGGAATCTATGCCTACAGCGATTATGTACGCTTTGCGGCAAGGACTGCCAAGCTGGTCGTTAAAAATGTTACTAACTTTAAGGTAAAATCAGCTACAACAAATTCAGTTACGTTACAGTGGGATAAATGTGAAGGTGAAGTCGGTTACTTCATTGAACGATACAAGAACGGATCGTGGTGCAATATAGCAGAACTTCCTGTTGACACAACAAGTTATACTGAGAAAGGCCTTATAAACGGAACGACCTACTCATTCAGAATCAGGGCGTACCGATACGGTGACACAGTGTTGACCGGATTATATTCGAATGTTGCAGGTACCACCACACTTGCAAATGTTACGGGCTTTGCAAAGCAATCCTCTACAGATTCAAGCATTACTGTAAAATGGAACAGGAATTCATGCGCTACAGGATATGTGCTTGAACAGTACACAGGCGGAAAGTGGGTACAGCTTACAAAAACAGCGTCAAACACCAATACTTCGTACACTGCGAAGAACCTGAAAGCAAGCACAACTTACACATTCCGCATCAAAACGTACAAGACGGTAAACGGTAAAACCACCGAAACCGCTTATATAAGACTTGCTGCGAGAACATCCGCACCGAGCGTTACGAATGTAACAGGCTTTACAAAGGAATCTGTTACCCAAACGACCGCTACTCTGAAGTGGAACAAAAACACAACCGCTACAGGCTACATTGTCGAACAGTACAAGGGCGGCAAGTGGACTCAGATAGCAAAGACAATGAGCAACAGTACACTTACCTGCACTGCAAAAGGACTTAAGGCAAACACTACTTATACGTTCAGAATCAGAGCATATAAGACCTCCGGCAGTTCAACTAAGTACAGCAACTATGTAAGAGCGGCGGTAACTACCGCTAAGTAAAACGCATCCCCCGATTTTCAAAGTCGGGGGATTTGTATATCCGAAAATAAGAATGACCTTTGCAAAAGCAGAGGTCATTCTTATTTTCTGAGCAGTTTTTTATAGATAAATCCGGTCACAAAGCCGGGTACGATAAACAGAATTATCTGGCTTGCACAAGGAATAAGGAAATCCATAAAACCTGAGAATCCCATCTTCCTTATCTTTTTTCTGACCGCAATAAAGCTCTTTGTGTTACGCCAGTTGCGTCTGCGGTTCAGATTTCCGGCTGTTACCCTGTAGCGTACAAGAACTTCGGGAATGTTTGCAGCTACTGCACCGCCAATCAGCATACGCACCATAAAGTCATAATCTTCACAGCGTTCAAGTTCCTCGCAGTATCCGCCGATCGACTGTGCAAGCGATTTTTTATATACAAGAGTCTGGTTATTGAATGGCGCTCTGCGTTTTGCAAATTTTCTTATCGCTTCATTTTCTGTCGGCGGTCTTCTGACAGCAATATCATTACCTGTATCGCTGTCGAATTCCTGAATATAACTGCCGAGTATTGACACCTCAGGGTGTTGTGCAAGATATATCATCTGCTTCTCCGCCCTGTTTTCAAGGCATATATCATCGGAATCCATCTTCATTATATATTCATTCTTACAAATAGCAAGTCCTGTGTTAGCACATTTTGCAGTGCCGCCGTGACTTTCAAGGCGGTGTATCTTCAGCTTACCGCCGAACTTTTCGCTGTATTGCTCAAGCACTCCGTCAAGCTGTTCATTCAGCCCGCCGTCGCATACAACAACTATCTCATCCGCAGGATAAGTCTGTATATACAGGCTTTCAAGGCTCTGAGCGAAAAACTCGGGATTTTCTCCGCTGTATACTGACATAAGGACGCTGTACGGCTGTAATTCTGTTCTATTTTCCATACAAATTTGCCTCCTTTGTCTTTGTAATCGCTTACATTGATTTTATCATACCTATAATAAAAAGTCAATCAATACCCGCAATTTTTATTGTTTTTTCTCTTTGCTGTCATATTATCAGTCGAAATACAGCGCATTACGATAGTCAATTTGTCCTGTAAATGCGTCATAAATTATATTTTCGCAGTTTTTTGTACTGATAAAATACTCCGTAACGTATGCAACGGGAATGAATCTGCCGTCGGATATAAGCTGTTTTTCCGCCTGTCTGCACAGCTCATATTCCTCCTTCTCATCTTTCGCCTGCGATGCTTTTTCGAGCAGTTTCGAATAATCGCTGTTCATAGCACTGTATTTGTTCACGTTATCCGTAAAGCTGTTAAGATACGCCTCAGGACAATTATAACTGCCGTTAAGACGTGTCAGTGCAAGCGTATAATCGCCGTTTTTCAGCTTCTCGTCATATTCGCTTTCGCTGATATACGAGATACTGCAATACATTCCGAGCTTTGCCTGCCACTGCTGTAAAATGCCCTTTACCGATTCGCCTATTTCTTCGTCACGGTTTTCTACAGCGATTATATTGACGCTGTACAAATCCGCCTTGTCAATACCGGCACACGCACTCTGATATGCCGTATATGCCTTTATCTCATCAGGCTTTACCACTGCCTTGCCGCCCACAACATCACGATAGCTTCCGAGCGAATTTTTTACAGACGGAGGTACCGCTCCATCAGCAACGGTATATCCGAAAGGCATTTCAAGCTCTGCGGTATCGGTCGCATACAGTAAGGCGTAGCGGAGCTTATCGCTCCTGAATATCGAATTTGATGTGTTCATTGTAATGCCGTAAACAGCGGTTGAGAATTCGTCATAGATATAATTTTTGTCAAGATAGCTCTTTGCCTTACTGCCCGAAAGAACGATGCTCTGCGATGTTCCGTCGGTGAAATCAGTAATATGATTATCTTCAATGAAGAAGTTAAGTCCGAGCGGAGTTACCTCGTCATGCTCATTATACTTGTCGCTGTAACGAAGAACGAGGTTATTGTTATTGTTGCTCCAAGCGTCATAATTCCACGTCTTAACATAAAACGGGCCGTTTGACGCAGTTCGCTCTGCGTCAAGACCGTATTTGCCCTGTGCCTTGATAAAATATTCCTCGTTGCACGGCATAGCCGCCGGCATAGCAAGAAGCATCGCAAATGACGGCTCGGTATATTGCAGTTCTATTGTAAGCGAATAATCCCCCTGCGCCGTAACTCCGAGCTGTGACAGGTCGGTGATTTCTCCGCTGTTTATCTTATCGGAATTTTTTATGCAGAAATATTCCGATGCCTTCGGCGCTCTGGTTTCCGGCAGGAATAATCTTCTGAAGCCGAAAACAAAATCGGCGGCCGTTACCTTCTTGCTGTAGCCGTTTACATCTGTCCAGTATCTGTCCTGCTTCAGTTTGAAGTTATATGTAAGCCCGTCATCCGAAACGGTATAGCTTTCAGCCATTGCTTTTTCCGCATTGCCGTCCGCCCCGATCCTGAACAAGCCCTCGAACACCGAGCCGATTATAAGATATGATTCCCTGTCCGAAGCGTATTGAGGGTCAAGGCTTCCGGGGTTTGACGATATATCATAACCGAACACATATCCCTTGCCGTCATCCTCTTTACACGAGGTGAAAAAAGCACAGCATAAGCACAGCAAAAACGCAGAAATGCGAATTGTCGTTCTTTTCTTCATCACAACTCCTTAATTACAACATTACCCGTTTCCAGTGATTTCTTGCAATCAATTATCCTCTGATTGCGGCTTCCTTTGAAATGGAGTTCAAGGCTTCTCTGGGCAAGTATAAATTTTCCGTCGACCAGTATATCCACTACCGACAGCAGATTTTTAACATCTTCGTCCGTCTTTGATTTTTCAATAAGCTGTTCAAAAGTAAAACCGGTATATGCCATTATATCAAGCTTTGTGTTCTCCTTTATCCTCTTTGCAAGGTCATATAACGGTGCAGGCTGGCAGAACGGCTCTCCGCCCGAAAAAGTAACGCCCTTCAGCAGAGGATTTTCCGCAATGTGATTATATATCTTGTCGGTATCCGCAAGCCTGCCGCCGCTGAAATCGTGCGTTTCGGGATTGTGACAGCCCTCACAGTGATGCGGACAGCCCTGTGTAAATATTGTATATCTTATTCCCGGTCCGTCTACAATAGACTCGCTGACCGTACCTGCTATTCTTATAAGCATTGTATCACGTTCCTTTTTTAAGTTATCCTATTTATTATAGCCTTATTCGGATAAAAAAGCAATAGATTGAAAACGTTTCCCTGTTTTTTCAGATAAAAATAAAGTGAGCAAATACGAAATTGCCCACTTTTATTTCAATATTTCAGATATTGATTACGCAACTTTTGAATAGTCGATAACAGAAATATCCTGTAAAAGACTTTTTGCCGCTTCTACAAGTTTTTCGAGCTGTTCGGCAACTTCATCTGTGTAAAATATCTCTCCGCATTGTTCACATTCCTCGCAAGGTACATTTTTAATTATTATTACCGAATTACTGTAATTGACAACATGAGTTGTAAAGCTGTTTTTTATCATTTTGCACTTGCATAACTTACACATAATATAAGACTTTCACGCCGATTCGCCTTTACCTTGCTTCTCTCTGCACTCACTGCATATACCCTTTATGCTTATCTCGTACTCGGTAACATCAAAGTCATACTTTGTGCGTATCTTATCGTTAAGACACATCATTTCACCAAGCTCCACATCAAAGACCTTTTCACAGCAGCTGCATATCATATGAAAATGCGGATCTGTCCTGCCGTCAAAACGCACGCTTCCGTAAGAACTGCATATTTTCTTCAGTATGCCGTGTTCCGCAAGCTGATTGAGATTACGGTAAACTGTACCGAGGCTTATTTTAGGATAACTGCGTCTGGCTATATCGTAGACCTGCTCGGCGGTAGGGTGGACAGGATTTGAAACAACGATATTCATTATGCAATTTCTCTGTTGAGAATAATTCATACTGCCCTCCTGTCAGGTATAACTCTCGTTATCCGTGACCCAATGACGAACTCTCAGAGGAATACCAAGCCCCTCTGCAAGCTCCTTGCACTGCTCAATCTGCTCAGGCTTTATTATATCAACCACGGTAAACATAACCTCAGGCACTATAGTTTTTACCGTTGCGGCAAAATTAAGCATAGAATTGAATGACGGAAGCCCGAACTTAGGACGTGAGACCTCAAGATAGCTCTCAGGATCGGGAGCGTTAAGGCTTATGGAAATACAATCTATTATATATCTCATCTTGTATGAATCAAATGCAGGGTTGATAAAATCAACAAGTCCGTTTGTGTTGATACGGATTTTCATATCGGTAGTCTGCTTTACATACTTTGCGACCTCAAGCAGAACATCGGCACGCTCCATAGGCTCGCCGTAACCGCAGAAAACAAGCTCGTGAAGTCCTGTCTTATCAAAATCGTCAAAAGCCTTGATAATTTCTTCATAGCTCGGCTCATGCTCAAGCCACAGGCTGTCATTATCCGCAACGCTGTCGCCGTTCTTTCTTATGCAGAAAACGCACGAACACGGACATCTGTTTGTTATATTAGCATAAAGCTTACCTTCAAACTCATAGAATATCGTCATATTACACCTCCGTGGATAAACTGATAATCTTTCTCACATTAGTATAACATAACGCTGAAAATTAGTCAATAGCTAAATCGGCATTTTAATGCGAAAAATCGCCATCCGCAAAAAAATTATATCCTGTCATATATTTCATTTGCTTTTAAAGAAGTAAATGACAAAGGGAAGTATACGCCTGAAGTCCGACTCTCCTTCATTGTTATCAATACACGGTTACAGCAGTTGTAATAGGCACTGTCGCTATCTTTCAGACGCTCTACATAAGGAGCGGCACCTTCCGACAGCATAGCAAGGCTTCCTGTGTCTGTTTCAGCAATTTCACCGCTGAGATAGCTTTCGACATTGTACTGTGCTATTCTTGCATCGGGGTCGCAAAAGCACAGCGCACCGAACATTACGGTAATGGATATGAAAAGCGTTGCCACTGTTTTCATACCGGGGAATATCTCGTGCAATATAAGCACAAGGAAAACTATGCCGAGAAGTATCATAAACCACGATGTATAGAATCTAAGCCCGGTAAGCCCATATTCACCGATATACATTATCATCTTTGACATTGCACTGCAGATAAGCAGTATCGTAATCAGGCTGAAAACCGCCGAATATATTCTTACGGCAACGGGCTTTCTGCCGTTTTCGTTTCTCTTTGCAAGAACGCCGGCAAGAAATATCACCATAAGGTCAAGCACAGCCACTCCGCACAGCTCGAAAAAGCCTTGTCTTGCATATCCGCTGTAGCTGTAGCCGTCGGGAAGGACTCCGCCGAATGCACTCAGATAATACGGCAGCTGGCAGGCGAAGAACAGAAGATAGATAAGTATAAGCGGTGTCAGCGCAGAACATATTGCGACAGCAGGCACCTTTGCCGCTCTCCCTGTATCGCCTGTCATTTTACGCTTTCTGCCTTTAGCACCGCTCATTGCTCCGAACAGCAGGAATGACAGCGGTATGCTTACCGCAAGAATTATTACGTTGCTGAAAAAGTTGTCGAAAAATCCGCCGGTTATACCTGATAATAATCTTCCGAAATTATCATCGGCGCTCGAAAGTGCCGTACACGCTATAATCACGGCAGGAATTGAGCAAAGCACTCCGAGCAGAATATATAACGCTGTTTTGCTCTTTTCTCCTTTTTCCTTATTTGCAAAAGGAACAGCCATGCACTTTGGTGCTGTGGAAAAGTTTGCAAACGGCAATGCGAATACAGCCTCGCATATTTCCCTTAAGAATCCGTCTGAAAACAGCGGTTTTGAGGTTATAAAGCTGTAAGCAAAGTAACAAAGCAGTATTGCGGCATACACCCACGACAAAAATCGTACAAGCCCTGTCGATGAAAACACAGGAACGGCACAGAACAGTATCACACAGCCGAAAATCGCCCATTGTGAAGCGGTCGGCTTTTTGCCGATATATATCACTGCCATAACCGCAAGGGTCGCCACTATAACGTGATACCAGCCCGACGCTATAACCTCTGCAAACGGGAATATTTCGCCCTCGGTAAAGAACAGCTTCAGTGTTATAAAGCCGATTATAACGGTCATCACAGCGAATATGAAGTCACGGATGCCGTATACTTTCTTCGCTTCGGGCGGACCTTGCAGCAGCCTTTGAGGCTGTACGAACTGCCCGTCTGCTCTGCCGTATACATTCACCGGCGGAACGTTACCGCACTGCTCCGCATTTTCCGCATAATTATAGTATTCATTCATCTTCTCCACCGCCTTTATAGTACAGAATATCTCCCGGCTGACACTGCAGCACCTCGCATATCTTTTCAAGCGTTGAAAATCTTATTGCCTTTGCCTTGCCCGTTTTCAGCACCGACAGATTTGCAGGCGTTATGCCTATTGCGGCGGCAAGCTCGTTGGATGAGATTTTCCGCTTTGCCATCATTACATCAAGATTTATTTCAATTGCCATATCAGTACCTCACAGCTCATATAGTAAAGTCGTTCTCTTCCTTTATTACGATTGCCTGTTCAAAGACGTTCTTTATAACACGCAGTATCAGTCCGAAAAATGCCGCCGCTATAACCACAAGCCACGCAAACGGTCTTATAAAGCTGAAATAGATAAAGATAACGCTTACAGCAAAACAGCAATACGATATAAGCCGTAATATTTTCACGTTGGCGGGTATGAACACCTTGTCGTGCCTGATATTTGACAGCAGACGGTCAAGTGCAGTAACTATCACAAGTGCTACCGCCGCCGCAAGATAAAGAGTGATTATCATAGGCAGATACACCGACCTTCCTGTCAGTGCGATGATGCAGTTATCATAGACACGGACAATTAAAGGTGCAAATATACAGCATACGATTATAAGCACGAATACCGCCATTACAAGTATTGAGGTTGTCATTACAGAATAATTTTGTTTTTTCATAATACCGCCCTTTCCTGACGCATTTATCGTTTTTTGTTATCTGTATTTTATCACACGGATTTCCGTTTGTCAATAGATTTTTATCGTTTTTCGATAATTTTTTATTGTGAAATAAAAAGAGCAGGTGGATTTACCTGCCCTTTTTGCTGTCAATTATATCTTTTCCTCGCTGTACGCTTTTTTACCGAGTATAAGTGTACAGGTATACTCTCCGTTCTTTTCCGACTTCTCAAACCTTCCCGAATAAATCTGCGCTATATCACCGAGTATCTGCTGTCCGTAGCCGTGAAGCGAGGAATCGTCCTCTCTTGAAATCTCAACACCCGATACATAATTTCTGACGGTTATATACACGCTTACCGAATCGCTCACCGCATCGACATTGATGATTTTCCTGTCGCTGTCTTTTTCCGTGAAGCCACGCTCCGCTCGGATAGCGTTGTCGATCATATTTGCAAACGCACTGCAAAGATGATGCTGTGTTATTCCGGCGGAATCGGGAATGTCTATCTTTGTTACAAGCCGTATGCCGTACTTTTCAGCCTCTTTGTTCTTCTCGGATATCACCGCATTTACTACCGGAATCGAGCAATACCGGTATTCCTGCGTATTTCTCACAGTATTTTCTAGCTCGCCTATCAGTTCCTCAGCCTGTTCTATATGTCTGCTGTGCACCATACTTTTTATGCTCGCAAGCTGATTATTTATATCGTGACGTATCTTCGCCACCTCATAACGCTTTTCCTCTATCTGCTTAAAGTGCTGTTCTTCAAGCTGACGGGCATATTTCAGCGAGTTTACCTCAAGCTCAAGTGCGTTCTTCTTTTCAATATCCGAAATAAAGAACATATATATAAGGTCGGCAATCGCAAAAATCACAAGACCTATTGTCGTGACAAGCAATATATCGACTTTAAGTATATTCATATACACCTGCGAAAAGCTTGATACGATTGCTGTGATAACAAGCACCTGCGCTACAGGAAAAGCTATAAGGCTCATACGGAGCTTTGATTGTTTCTTTCCGGCTATCTTGTTCCATACAGCAGCAAGCAGGTATTTAAGCGGTAACGAAAGCGTCGTAAAAAGCACGGAGCCAACTACTCTTTCGCTTGTATATACATCTGTAGTAATACCGTTATTTGTAATAAAAATCCCGAAAAAGCTCAGGAATATTATAAATTCCAGCAGCATATTGATAACCATATCAAAGCCGTTGAAAATAATCGCTTTAACTATACCGCTTTTTGACATCAGCCACATCATGACTATCTGCAGTGCAAGCAGGACAAACGTCTTTGCAGGGATATATAAGCCGAAAAATATCTGTGGAACGAGATGAGCGAAGGAAAGCCCTGTAAAAGCAATATAATATACTTTCTGCGACACTTTCAGTTCAAAGCATCGTGAAAACGCCCATGCGGTAAAAATCATCTGCGGTACCGAAGAAAAAAGATACAGCCACGCATATACATTATCAATATTAACAATTTTCATATTACTTTTTGCAACCTTTATATATTTTCTGTCTGACGTTCCTTCATCTGCATAACGAGCGTACAGGTATATTCGCCGTTCTTTTCCGTTGCATCAAACGTACCCGAATATATTTCGGCAATATCGCCCAGTATTTTTTGTCCGTAGCCGTGAAGCGAGGAATCGTCCTCTCTTGAGATCTCAACACCCGATACATAATTCCTGACGGTTATATAAACGCTTACCGAATCGCTCACCGCATCGACATTGATGATTTTCCTGTCGCTGTCTTTTTCCGTGAAGCCACGCTCCGCTCGGATAGCGTTGTCAATCATATTTGCAAATGCACTGCAAAGATGATTCTGAGAAATATTTTTTGTATCGTAAAGATCAATTTTCGTTTCGAGCCTTATACCGTACTTTTGCGCTTCACAGGCTTTTTCTTCAAGCACAGCATTTACCACCGGTATAGAGCATAGCTGTGCTTCTTTTGTTCTTGCAACGCTTGTTTCAAGTGTGCCCAGCATTTCGTCCGCCTGCTCTATATGTCCGTCCCTCATCATACTTCTTATCGCAATAAGCTGATTGTTTATATCGTGACGTATCTTCGCCACCTCGTAACGCTTTTCTTCTATCTGCTTAAAGTGCTGTTCTTCAAGCTGACGGGCATATTTCAGCGAGCTTACCTCACGTTCAAGCGCTGCCTTTTTCTCAAGATCTGCCATAAAATAAAGATACACTATATCTGCGACAAGAAACGTAAGGAACGAAATCGTCAGCACCAGTGTCGAATTTGCCTGAACCATAGGGTGCTGCTTTGCATCGGCATTGCCTGCGTGATCTGCGACCATACCGACCATTGCAAAGGTCTGTGCCGCAGGAAATAATATCAGACTTAAATTGAGCCTTAAGGACGTACTTTTATTTACTATCCTGTTCCACAGCAGTGCTATGAGATATTTGAACGGTATACAAATCACTGTAAACATAAGCGACGATATCATACGGTTGAATGTATAGACATCGTTTACATCCTGAAAATCGTTGATACCGATTAATGTAACCGTCATCAGCAGCAGCATTTCAAGCGTAATATTTACAAGCATATCAAGGCAGAGAAAGATAAACGGCTTAACAAAATCGGATTCAGACGACAGCTTGAACACAACAAACACAAGAATAAACAAAATCGCCGCCTTTATCGGAAAATAAATCTGAAAAAAGGTCGGCGGTACAATTGCAATGCAGGATACAAGGATAATCAATGCCGTAAACAAGACCTTAGAAATTCTGATTTTGAAGCACTGCGAAAATGTCCATCCCGTAATAATGACCTGCGATATTGAAGATACAAGTATCGCCCATGCGTATATATTGTCAACATTGATTATTTTCATATTTTTCCCGTCCGTTTTATTTCTGAAGATGGTTTCTGTATGCTTCTATGAATTCGGTCTTTTTGGAGCGTGACACGGAAATGTCCGGCTTTCCTTCTATAAGGATATAATCGCCCGTGAAGCCTTTGACTTTATTGAGATTAACAAAATAGCTCTTGTGACATCTGACAAAAAATGACGGAAGCTGCTCGATAAGGTCATCCAGCTTTCCCTGTGTCGTATACTCTTTTGTGCGGGTAATGTAATTGAGATTGTGACCGGCAGATTCAATGTACAAAATATCATCCGCTTTCAATGTCACATATTCATACTTGCCGGTTCTGACGGTTACTTCCGCTTTTTTGTTTCTTATAAGCATCTCTGCTTTAGCAAAGACCCTGAGCATAGTTTCCCTGTCGATAGGCTTTTTCAGAAACCCTGCAACATTCTCTTTTTGCATAAAAATATCTTCTATGTATTTTTCGGTATAAGCAGTGACTATCACTATTTGGGTATAACCTGATTTCTTCGTGATACAATCCAGATAATCAAGTCCGTTGCCCTCACTGCCGAACTCTATATCAAGCATAACAATATCAGCGACATCATCAGAGCCGATGTATTCATTCGGATACTGCATAAAAGTGAAATCATTTTCACAAAATACATCTTTGAAATTATCTTTGAAACTGTTCAGGTATTCTTCGTTATCATCTATATAGCAAATTCTCATATTATACACCTCATTTTGTATTATATCATTTTAATCTGTATGATGCAAGTAAAAAAATGTTAATATCTCACCAAATAGCTGCATTCAAAAAGTAAAAATCGAAAGATAGGTGAATAGTAAGTGCCTTACCGCTATAATATGATTAAGTCAGCTTAAACTAACACTATTCGGAAAATAAAATAAAAATCTGTTGCTGTATTCATATATGTTTCCATATCAAAATAGCCCTATGTATATTTATTGCATATTTTGAGAATATTATCAGACGGTTGTATCAAATATACTTGTATGTATACCGGTCGTTATGTTGAATGATAATTATATGCGTCGGAGTATGGCGAATAAAAAACAAGCCGTATTTCTACGACTTGTAAAATCTACGCAGTCAGAAAGATAAGGCGATGGCACTGAGGCTGAATCGTTAAAATGAAAATCGGAGCGTACCTGATTTTTACTCTGCACTGCGGCAATGATTTCTGTAATATATCGGTGTAACGCCGTACAGCTTTTTGAATCTGCGGCAGAAATAGCCGATGTTCTCAAATCCTGTTTCATGCGCTATGGTGCAAACGCTGTTTTCGGTATCAACAAGGAGCTTTGATGCACATTTCAGTCTGTATTCTACAACGTAATTTATCGGCGATGTATGCAGATATGTCCTGAAAATATTGAGAACACTGCTTTTGCTTATAAGAACCGTTCGGGCAATATCATCCAGTGTTATCTGACCGCTGTAATTATCATGAATATACTGCATCATTATCTGAAGCTTAGCCTGCGTCTGTGCGGAATGCACGGACATAGAACCGCAATCTGTTATCAGTATGCTTTCATATAAAAGACGCCATAGTTTCAGCAGCAGCTCTGCTGTTTTCATTTCAGACGCTGTGCCTGAACCCTGCACGGCAAATATCGACCTCATTGTTTCTATAATGCTGCGGTGCGCTGTTTCTTCGGCGGAAAAAATCACACATTCAGTAGTTGATTCGATTATCGGTCTGATGTATCTGCTGTATATCAGACTGCCCTGCGGCGCAAGCAGAACAGGTGAAAAAACAATGTTAGGAATGATGGCGCTGTCCGTGGCTTCAAACCTGTGTATCACCTGAGAGTTTATAAAGATTCCATCGCCGGAGCTGAGAACATACCTGTTTCCGCCCACCAGAAAATCAGCCATGCCCTGCTGTACATAAACAAATTCGACCTCCGGGTGCCAGTGCCAGTCGATACAGTGAAAGTCGAAATCCCAGATGTCCTCATAATAGTAGCAGAAGGGATATTCTTCGCTGCCGTGACTTGCAGTTTCGCGTAAGGTTTCATCCGTTATTATCCTGTCCTTTTTGATTTCATCACTCATATTCTCACCTGATTTACGATATTGTGTAATAAAAATGTGATTTTGTGCATTGAAATGTTATGATGTTTGCTATATAATCTGATTATATCAATCGTCAAGGAGTTTGTCAATATGGCTGCGAATTACAGAAAAACACTTATATCCTGCTATCTTGGATTCATCACGCAGGCAATAGCGGCTAATTTCGCCCCGCTTCTATTTCTCACATTTCACAACGGCTATGGTATCCCGCTTGGGAAAATCGCCCTTATCTCGTCGGTATTTTTTGTTACTCAGCTTATCATAGATGTGCTGTGCGCACGTTTCGCCGACAAAATCGGCTATCGGAAATGCGTTATCGGTTCGCAGGCATTTTCGGCACTCGGACTTATCGGACTTGCCTTTTTGCCTGAACTGCTTCCCGACCCGTTCGCAGGAATAATCGTAAGCACGATCATATATGCAATGGGAAGCGGTCTGACCGAGGTGCTTGTAAGTCCGATAGTTGAAGCCTGCCCGTTTGAGCATAAAGAAGCCGCAATGAGTCTGCTGCATTCATTCTACTGCTGGGGTTCGGTCGGAGTCATACTCATTTCAACACTGTTTTTTACTGTTTTCGGCATAGAAAACTGGAAGTGGCTCTCTTGCATCTGGGCGATAATTCCACTTGTGAACATATACAATTTTTCAGTATGTCCCATTGAACATCCTGTTGAGGACGGCAAGGGAATGCGTATCCGTGACCTGCTCAGAGTACCGCTGTTCTGGCTTGCGATACTGCTTATGGTATGCGCCGGAGCCTCGGAGCTTTCAATGGCGCAGTGGGCGTCGGCATTTGCAGAATCCGCCCTCGGACTGACTAAGTCAGTCGGAGATATAGCAGGACCATGTATGTTTGCAGTGACGATGGGCATAAGCCGTACGCTCTACGGAAAGTACGGCGAAAAGCTCGATCTTATGAAATTCATGATAGGCTCGGCAATGCTGTGTCTGATCTGTTATATCACCGCCTCCCTGTCGGGAATACCTGTAATCGGTCTTCTCGGCTGCATAATGTGCGGATTCTCGGTAGGTATCATGTGGCCCGGATCTATTAGCATCTGCTCAGGCAAAATATCCACCGGCGGTACTGCAATGTTTGCACTTCTCGCTATGGCAGGCGACCTCGGCGGAGCACTCGGTCCTGCTATTGTAGGAAATATCACCCAGAATGCAGGTAATGATATGCAGAAAGGTATGCTTTCAGGCTGTGCATTTCCCTTGATACTTATGGTATCGCTCCTGCTGCTGAACAGAGCCGGACGTAAAAATAACTGATCGTATCCGGCAGGTTTATGCAAAGCTACAATAGAAAAAAGGCACCATGTATCAAAACGTGATGCCTTTTTGTTTTTCATACGATGCCGGCGGTCAATTTACGGATTTCATAGAACCTGTTCTGCATTTCTGAACTGCGACGGGGTAATACTCTCGAACCTTTTGAAAATCTTGCAAAAATAACTGCTGTCACAGAAGCCTGTTTCTTCAGCTATCTGCTCGACAGTTTTCTGTGTTTCCGCCAGAAGCATTTTGGCTGCTTGTATCTTACGCTTTGTGATGTATTCCATCGGTCTACAGTTCAGGGTCTGTCTGAATAATCTGCACAGATGCTGCGAAGAAACGCCTGCGGCTTTACTTATGGATTCAAGACCTGGCTGTTTCATATAATTCTCGTCAATATAAGCGATCGCCTTTGTCACCGCAGGGGTGATTTGTACACTGCCTTTTCCTTTCGTTGCAAGACGGCTCAATTCAATAAAAAAGCTGTACAGATAGCCCGACGCTCTGAAATTTCCGTCAACCTTATCAGAGAGAAGCGCCTCGTGCATACATCTGAAACAGTGGTCAAGATATGTAATTTCTTCCTTTGGAAGAGGGAAGATTTTCGGCTTGTCGAAGCCGAGTGCTTTAAGCATATCAGTGCAGGATTTTCCTGACGGTTTTATCCAATGCGTATCCCAGGATTCGTACGTTGAATAATACTCATGCGGACAGCCGGCAGGGATAAAGAATGCGGTGTACGGATTTATTATATGTTTCTCCCCGTTTATTATAAGTACGCCGCTTCCTTTTGTACAATAAAGAGCCTTGGCATAATTGTCACCATTGCCGCAGATTACATGATACTGCCATTCGTTCAGCCCTACGCTCACCAAAAATACAGGAAGACTGCCTTCTTTACTGATTATCGGATAATCGTAGAATTTCAAAATTAATTCACCGCCTGTGCTAAAATCGTTATATCTTAATAATATCATTCATTGACTTGTTTGTCAATAAGCGTTATAATCTGTTAAAATACGAAGGGGTGATTTTTTTGAGAGCAGTCAGGGAACTAAACGATTTTTGGCGATTCACAAAGCTTCCGGCAGAAATGAATATATCGAAAGATTATGCTATCTCTCCCGAATATGAAGATACATCATGGCAGCCTGTTGTACTGCCGCATACATACAATTCTGAAGACAGCACAGGCAGAATGACAGCTGCCGACGGAGGAAACTACTACCGTGGAACTGTATGCTACCGCAGAAACCTTGCGCTGAGTTTTGAAGAATGCAGCGGAAAAGAACTCTATCTGGAATTTGAAGGTGCAAATACTGTTGCGGAAGTCTATATAAATGGCAGATTTGCAGGAGAGCACAGCGGAGGGTATTCAGCATTCAGATTTGATATTACGGACTATATATACCCGAACAAAGACAATCTGATAGCTGTTATTGTATCGAATGCTCCCACCGATTATATTGCACCGATAACCGACAATGGCGATTTCACAAAAATGGGCGGCTTGTACAGGGGTGTAAAGCTTATTGCAGTCGAGCCTGTTCATATTGCTCTGAATGACAGCGGCTCCTGCGGAGTATATATAACCCCACGCAATATTTCTAAAACATCAGCGGATATAGGCATACTTGTCAAGCTGGATAAAGCAGAAACCGCAGAGGCTAAAGCTGTGATATATGATACGCAGGGAAAGCCTGTAACGGAGTTTTTCGGCAGAGCAGGCAAAGACAGGATAACGCTTTCAGGAAAAATCAACTACCCGAAACTCTGGGACGGAGTAAACTCTCCCGCTCTTTATCGTGCGGAGATAACCTTATTCTGCAACGGGAAACCCGTCGATAGCATTGAACAGGAATTCGGAATACGCTCGTACCGCATAGATACCGATAACGGATTTTTCCTCAACGGCAAGCCATATCCGCTCCATGGGGTGAACTACCACCAGGACAATTACGAATCCGGCTGGGCAATGACTGACGCTCAGCGTGAGCGGGATTATCATATCATTCGTGACATGGGCTGTACCGCTGTAAGAATGGCTCACTACCAGCATTGTGACCACGAATATTCATTATGCAACAGGCTGGGTCTGTGCGTATGGACGGAGATAGGCATAATCAATAAAATGTCTGCCGATGAAAGCGATGCTCATGTCCTTTCAGACGGCTTTGGAGATAACGCAAAACAGCAGCTTCGTGAGCTTATCAGGCAGAATTACAATCACCCGTCAGTTATTGTCTGGGGATTGTCCAACGAACTTCACCAGATGACCGATGAAATATTCGGGCTTTACAGCGAGCTTTATGAAATTGCTTGCAAAGAGGATGATACAAGGCTGAAAACCTTTGCAGACAATCAGTTTTACGGCAGATTTCTGGAGCTTCCTGCCGATGTGGTCGGGTATAACCGTTATTTTGGCTGGTATAAGGATGCCGGCAGTGCGGAGAATTTCGGCGAATGGCTAGACCTATACCATAACGAAAAGGAAAAGCGCCCTGTCTGCCTTTCCGAATACGGCGGCGGTGGGGCAATTTCGCAGCACAAGGACAATGTGAATTGGGAAAGCGATATAGACCCTGTCGGAGTACGGCATTATGAGAACTATCAGTCGCAGCTGCACGAGATATTGTGGAAACAATTCTCGGTCAGAAAGTACCTGTGGGCTGAATTTATATGGTGTATGTTCGATTTTGCGTCCTACGGGCGAACAGAGGGAGATACAAAGTCGCTCAACGACAAGGGACTTTGCACAAGGGAGCGTATTCCCAAGGACGTATATTTCTTTTACAGGTCCGTATGGAGTAGCGAAAAAACCGTTTATATAACTGAACGCAGGCATGAATTCAGAGCTTGTGATGTGCCTTTTGTAAAGGTATATTCAAATGCGGACGCAGTGGAGCTTTGTATAAATGATGTTTCGTACGGCAGAATGTCCCGGTGCGAACTTCACGATAACGAGAACACTGTTTTCGTGTGGAAAAATATAAAGATAATACCCGACACAAAGAACAAAATATGTGCGAAAGCATATTTCAGCGACGGAACATCAAGAACCGACTATGCATTCTGGACAGGTAAATAAACGTATCTGTATGTTTTTATTCATCATAATAGAGGTCGATTATGAACGTTGTTATTCTGATGCTCGCTGTGACAGCCTGCTATACAATATGCTCGCTGAATGACAAATACGCCGCTGCCAAAGCCAACTTCTCCGGCGATGAATTTACATTCCTGATGTGCTCGTCGATGTCGGTGTTCCTTGCTTTAAGTCTGCCGTTGCAGAATTTAAGTTTCAGCTTGACTTGGCAATCATTTTTAGCGGTATTACTGGTTGCAATGTGCAAAATGCTTGAATTCCAGATGAGCGCACGGGTGCTGAAACAGCTTTCCGCTTTTGAACTGAAAGCGTGGCTCGGGATAACCCTGTTTGCGTCTTATTTCACTGATATTCTTTTCGGGTCTGAACTCAATATTATCAAACTGATTTGTATATTTGCAACAGCCGCAGGCCTTGTATTTATTGCAAGGTCATCCAAAGGCGGCATAAACTATAAACATATAATTCTGCCGTTGGTGCTGTATCTTGTTTCAAAATATGGGTATGGGCTTATTATAAGGAGTTTTTCTCCGTATGCTTCATCAACAATGCAGCTTCTTCCGGCTATGGTGATAATTTCGCTGATAATGCTGCCGAGAGTTCATATCAGGGAGCTTATTAAGAATAATCGAAGCGGCGTTGTTAAGGTAGTGCTTGCCAGAATTCCCAATACGCTCGGAATGCTGCTTGAAAATGCGGTTATATCTATAAGCCTTGCAAATTACTCATTCATTCAGCCGATGATTCTTGTAACGCTTTTCGTGATAGGTCTGATCCGCAGAGAAAAGCGTTCACGGCTCAATTTAATCGGAAGTATTATCTGCATCGTGGGTATAGTGGCTTTTCAGTTGGCGTAAATCTTAAACATTCTGCATCAAACTTACTTCTGAAAAGCTTTGATACTTATCACCCCAACTTTATATATTGTTAGTGGCTAAATTTCACAGTTCTGAACCACAGATTGAATTTTAATATATGCAGATGTTGCTGTAATGGGTTAAAAGTAGATTTTTATGGAGGCGGCACTAAGGTTAGAACAGTAAAATAACAGAGCCATAGGACTGCTCAAATTTTAATGAGCAAGCCTTGCGGCTTATTGCTAATTTATGAATAATTAAAAAGTGCACACCCCTTTGCCGAAAATGCACACACTTACGACCTTTCGTTAAATAGTATAAAGGCGAAAAAAAGAAAAGGCTCCGCCGTGACCGTTTTTCGGTCATCGCAGAGCCTTCTTTCGTTAAATTGTGTTGATAAATCCCATTAAACAAGGATTTTCGGATAAAGAAAACGGACACCAATCAAGATACGCATTGTATCAAAATTGGTGTCCTGTTATGGTCGAGGTGACAGGACTCGAACCTGCGGCATCCTGCTCCCAAACGGACCTATGAAGGCAATTTCCGCTAAAAACAGCTTTTTCTGCCCCTTTCCGCTCGGAAAACCGCGCTCTTCGGCGCTCCCAAGTCCACTGTTTCCGAGTGCTCCGAAACGGTAGGTGGTCTGTTATGTGGTCAACAGGGATTTCTGCAGAATAATATGCTCTCCCTGCCTCCCGCCTTTACGCGAGGGGCGATTGCTTTTTATACGGCTATTATAACTCTGAACAACCCCTGATTCAAGTCAAAATTTGCACCGCAGTAGACAAAGAAAAAGGGAGTGGAGTTTTAGATTATTCCGAAAGGTATTCTAATTCGTTCAGGATGTCTAAAAGATATTGATCCTTAAAATGGCCGTCAGAATAATATGTGATTTTTCTGAAAATATTTGCAATTCCAATTATCATAACACCAATAATGATAAGTGCGAGAAGTTGATCAAGAATGACATCAGTACTTTCGCTTTTGTAAATTAAGGCAGAAATGAATGCACCTAAAGGCACACCCACAAGCATATCAAAGACCTTGTTGCTGACGGACTTATAATTTTTACTATGCAGAGACAGTTGTTTTTCACATTCGCTTTTCAAGATTTGGCGTTGTTCTTTTGTAACAATGCCATGTGCTTTTAGAGTGTTCTTAATGCTTTCTATATACTTGTCTAAATTAGCATTTGTTTTTTCCAATTCTTTTTTGCGCTCAGAAGGGTTATACATTTTTCCGCCAAAAAACTCGCTAATGATTTCCAGAACAAATGTACAACAAACTGGTATTATCCAGAAAACCTTATCAGGGAAAACAACAAATAAAATTAAGTATGCCAACAAACAACATATCATTCCGATTAACATTAACCAATAGCTGGCTTTGAAAAGCTTCTTCATATCTGCAAATGTCCGATATTTTTTAGGAGGATTGTTTGAACATTGCTCGTAAACATCTCTTCTAACCTCCCAGTAACGATAAGTTGCTATTTTTTACCTCCGTATTAGCTTTAGATTTTTCCTACTTGAGTATATCATAGGCAATGCGAAAAAGCAATTAATACATGATAAAAGTTATGAAATCTCAGTATTTCTGCTGAATACAGTTGATTTTTGGGACAAAGCATGGTATACTGAATCCTGATAATACAATCTACTAATTATGAGGTGTAATGCAATAGCCGCAAGCTATAAAAAATTGTTCAAGCTTCTGATCGACCGTGATATGAAAAAGAAAGAGCTCGCCGAAAAAGCCAGCATCAGCATCGCTACCATTACCAAGATGGGCAAAGACGGTGCAGTAGTCTCCAGTGATGTGCTTGTTAAGATATGCTCTGCTCTTGAATGTAAGATGGACGATATTATGGAGATCGTGCAGGAGTAATTAGGCGGTATACAAAGGATAGAAAGCGAAAAGGTTTCGGTGGGAGTTATGAATTATATTGATTTGTTCGCTGGAGCAGGCGGGTTATCCGAAGGGTTTACTTCTATTGGATTCAATCCGGTTGCTCACGTTGAAATGAATCGCGAGGCGTGCGAAACACTTAAAACGCGCGCCGTATATTACTATCTTAAGGATAATGGCAAGTTGGATGAGTACAAAAAATACCTTCTCGGAGAACTCTCCAAAGAAAAACTGTACTCAACGGTTCCTGAAGTTGTTCTTAAATCAGTTATACACCAAACAATGAGTGAAGAAAATATGCCTGTATTGTTTAATCTGATAGATGACCTGAAAAAAGAGCAACATGTAGAGCAGATTGATTTGATTGTGGGAGGCCCCCCGTGCCAGGCGTATTCACTTGTTGGACGCGCTGTAAAAAGCGATAACATGGTTGGGGATCCGCGAAATTATCTTTATAGACTATACATCGAGGTTCTGAAAAAATATACACCAACGATGTTTGTTTTTGAAAATGTTCCTGGTTTACTTACTGCAAATGGCGGCCAATACTTCGAAGATATGAAAAACGCATTCAAAGATGCGGGGTATACTATTGATCATTCTATACTTAATGCCAAAAACTTTAATGTTTTGCAGGATAGACGAAGAGTTATATTGATCGGCTGGAAAAAGGAGTTGAAATACCAATATCCCGTTTTTGAGGAAAAAGCATCCACACATAAAGTTGCTGATTTGCTTTCTGATCTTCCCTCTATTCAATCTGGAGAAGAAAATAATAATTATGCCGGTTCTAAATTTAGTGCCTATTTGGAAGCAACCGGTATAAGAAAAGCTGATGATATTTTAACCTGGCATGTTGCCAGACCGCATATTGATCGTGACCGTGAGATTTACAGAAAAGTTATAACAGCGTGGTTTGAGGATAAAAAACGAATAAAATACACCGATCTTCCCAAGGAACTCTGTACACATCAAAATCGAACTGCATTTTTGGACAGATTCAAAGTGGTTGCCTCTGATATGCCGACTTGCCACACAATGATGGCTCATATATCCAAAGATGGTCACTACTTCATTCATCCTGATATTAAACAGGCAAGATCGATTACTGTAAGGGAAGCGGCACGTATACAATCCTTTCCGGATGATTTTTATTTCGAGGGATCCAGAACTGCGGCATTTACGCAAATTGGTAATGCGGTTCCCCCTCTGATGGCCAAAGGAATTGCGATAAAAATTAAAGAAATGTTGGGAAAATAAAATGAGTAAGGATATATCTATAAACGAATTCTACTCGAGCTTTTGTGAAGAAATTGCATTGGCTCAGGATGTAGAAACGTATGGTTGGGAACCTCAAGACTTCTTTACAGCTGTAATGTTGGGCTATTTGGAAGACGCCGGAGAAATTGAAGATCCCATAATCTGTCCTTTCAGAGGGTATGGATTACAATTGAACGCTTATCATATTTCCGAGTCGTATGACGAGGTTGATATTTTTGTTAGCGTGTACAAAGAAAGCCCGGTACTTTCTTCTGTCTCCAGAACTGATATTGACGCAGCAGTAAAAAGAGGTATTCAATTGTATAGAAGGGCTACCAGTGATCTGTATACAGCTTTTGAGAAAGACAGCGATACATATGAGTTTGCAATCACACTGCACAACGAAAAGGCTAAAATTAAAAAAGCAAGAGTTATTGCCTTAACAAACGGAACAGTTAAAACTATTCCGTTTGAAAGAATTGATTTGGCAGGTGTTGAGGTTTCATTCTCAGTTTGGGATGTTGACAGACTTTATCGTTGTACTACATCGGGAAAAATGAGAGAGACGATAGAAATCGATTTTCTTTCGTCGTATGGTGTGACAATTCCGTGCATTGAGAATGCAACGTCAGACGTATACAGCGTTTATCTGGCAATATTAAACGGCGAATTTCTTGCTAAAATATATGAAGAGCATGGTCCCCGTTTGCTCGAAAGAAATGTTAGATCTTTTTTGCAGGTAAAAGGTGCCGTCAATAAAGGCATCAGAGATACCCTGCGTGATGAACCGGAAATGTTTCTTGCATACAACAACGGCATTTCTGTCACAGCTGAAAGTGTGGAAGTAGTAAGAGATGAGAACGGAAGACCGTCGATAAAGAAAATACGTGATATGCAAATTGTTAATGGAGGACAAACTACTGCCTCTATATACAATGCTTGGAAAGATAAAAAGCTTGATGTTGACCTGAGCAGGGTGTTTGTTCAAATGAAGCTGTCTGTCATTAGTACTTCTTCTGCTATGGATGAAATAGTTCCTAAGATTTCAGCGTTTGCGAATACTCAGAACAAAATACAAATGGCTGACTTCTCGGCAAACGATCCCTTCCATCGCAGGATCGAGGAGCTGTCACGTATTACCTGGACTCCTGTACAAGGCGGCCAAAAGCCCCAGAATTGGTTTTACGAAAGAGCTCGCGGTCAGTATGCAGATATGTTGTCTAAAGAAACAACCACCCTCAGGAGAAAAGCATACAAAGAAACGCACCCACTGTTCACAAAAACAGACCTGGCAAAGTATGAGAATACATGGGATCAAATGCCATATTTCGTAAGCGAGGGTGCTCAGAAAAACTTTAAGAAATTCACCATTAGACTGGCGGAACGAGGCAATTTCGTCCCTGATGCCAAATACTACGAGAGGTTAATTGCTAAGGCAATTCTGTTCCGTAGAACTGAAAAGTTGGTTCAACAACAGCAGTATGGTGGTTACCGTGCAAACATTGTCACATACACAATTGCGTACCTCTCTTATGTTACAGGTCAACGAATCGATCTTGATTCTATATGGAGGAATCAGTCTTTGACACCTGCTCTGGAAGAGAATATCGTTGAAGTATCAAAGTTTGTTCAGCATATGATTGTTACTCCTCCGGGCGGAGCCAATGTTGGTGAGTGGTGCAAAAAGCAACAATGCTGGAATGCAATTAAAGAATACTCTTATCAAATAACGGATAGCTTGCGCGCTGAGCTCGTAGATATGTCGGCAAGCCAATCTGCTGTTATTTCTTCATCAAGCAAAGCTTCTGCATCGTCATTGAATATTACTACAGAAGAAGAGCGCGCACTTATAGATAAAGCATCAGCTATAGCTGCAGCAGAATGGTACGCGCTTTCCAAGTGGGCAAAGGAGACGGACAACTTCCAGGGCTGGCAAAGAAGCATAGTTTTTTCCGTTGCCCAATTGATTGCAAGAAATCACAAACCCTCTTATAAGCAAGCTGTACAGGCTCTCAAGGTATACGAAGAGGCTGTTCAGAAAGGGTTCAATAAACTGTAAAAGGAGATAAATCATGCTTTCGTGGAATGAATACATCGAAGAATTGCTGTCTACGCCCACAGTGCTGGATAATATGTCTTTACGAAACAACGGTAATGCTATAGCTGTTTCTCCTATTGTAAAAGCAAGTATTCAGATGTTGGAAAGCATGATTGAAACCGAGGGACGCCATAATGTTTTTGTGTTTCCAGAAATCAAAGAATTATTATATGAGTTTGTTATTTCGAAAACAGTTTTTAATGTTGCTGCTGGAAAGATCAATATTGCATATGATCTGTGCACGTTCAAGCCTGGACAGAAGTTGAAATACAAAAACTGCATTGTAGAATTTGATAAGTATGTAGAGAAAGACTATGATGGCGCTGAACGAGTATATATTAGGTTTTCGGATGGTGACAAATATGGCGTTCCTGCAAAAATTGCTCCAATCTTTCAACTCGCTGATGAAGAGGCGAAACGTTTCTCAAATCAGAAGACTTTTTTCAAGACGTATTCAGCCAAAAAAGCCATTGAAGAACTGGCTCTTTCACCTGACCGCAGGGATATTATTGATGCCTTGACGGATTACAAAACACACCTTGATGCCTCGATATTTTTAGTCACAAACGTAAGTGCAGCTAAAGAATACTTTGACCAAACATATATAAACGGAACACCACTGAAAGACGTTTTGCTGATTGGAAAAATACAGACCGACGGTAGTGTTGATAGTTGTTACCCTGGACAACTATCAGGTAATCCTGCAATCGTTTTGGCTTCTGACTTATATTCTGTCTTTAGAGCTATAGATCAGGGGGCAAAAGCACAATCAATTATTATCAATACTTCTCAGGGTAATATCGTTGAAAATCAATTGGATACTCTTGATGATTTAGCAAGAGAGGATTTCCCGATTTTGTGTTTGACTGATACAAGCAATTCTTTTGATGTGGATGTGCTTTTGGATCGTAATTATAATGTTTGGAGATGGGATGCAAACAGCCTGGTGGAATCAATACTCTCATCATCACTTCGGACAGCAGGATGCCGAATCCACAATTGTGCCGCACAAAATATAATCTATGAGCGAGTAGATAACATTGAGATTGATGCCGCACTTCAGCTTCTGTATTCTCACAAATCTGAGATAGAGGAACAAGGTGCAAATGTTATCGCTGTATACAACAAGCTTTTTTCGCTTCTCTTTACTTCTCTGAGAATTGCTGTTCCATTCGAAAGAAAAGAAATTGTACGTACCCAGAAAACATTGGAAGAATCCAAAGGGGCTTTGGAGCTTGAACAAAGATTTATGAGTCAGGATCTTTACAACGATCTTATGGGTGCAGTAAGCAATTTTGAAAAAGTTTTCACAATGACATTTCAGAATCCCAAAGTTTCCAGGATTGCAGAAATTATCTCTTCAAAAAAATATTCCTCGATATGTATTGTGATAGCGGATAAGCTCGATAAAATGCGATGCGAGGCGTATTGGAGAAATTATGGTGTGAGGAAGCACAGCCCTACTGTTGTACGGGTGCTGTATCCCCAGGAATATGCCAACTCTGATACTGTGAGATGTGATGCCACAATCGTAGTAGGCTGGCTGAACAGCAAAAATATGAAGAATGTTATTTATTGCTATGGTTCCTCTGAGTATACTATTCTTACATACGCTTGCGAAGAAAAATGGCGCATAGCACACACACGTTCATGGAACAAATCGTTGTCGAACAGCAGTAATCACAGGCTTGTCAGGAATTCATTCAGCAAAAAATCTCACACGCCTATATCTGACGAAAGATTTGTTGAAAAAGTACCGGAGTCTCGTCAAGCCACCTTTGACGAACTGGGCGATATCGAAACTCTCATTCAGCATAATACCTATCGACAGTATGGGGTTTCTGCTAACGGCCAGGATCAGATCGTGGATGCTTATCCAATAAACTTTGTCGGAGGATATCTTGCGTTTTACAAAGCCGGTCACAAAATTATCACAGTTACCGATATCATATTGGACGGCAAGGATAATGTGTCCATAAAGACGCCGGATTTACTTAAGATAGGTGACTTTGTTGTTGTCAGAGAGGCGCAAAGAGACATCATCCGTGATATTGCAGATAAGATTCTTGCGAACAGCGGAAAACCTCAGGCAAGGGAAAAGGCTCTTCTTTGGAGAGAGGCATTGAGTGTTGAAACGTTGTTTTGTGCATTTGATGAAATCTATAGCAAGCTACAGGCGCATGGTTGTACACGCGGATTCCAAACTGTAAAAAACTGGATTGAGGATGAAGATCAGTTTTCACTGTCCAGCAAAGACGACCTTCTTTGTATTGCCAAAGCTCTCAACGATGGGCTTCTGTTGGATTCTATCGATGAAGTATATGCAGCGGGTCTGGATGTTAAACGGGCTCATGTGAAAGCAGGCCAGTTCTTATCGCAAAGGTTAAGAGCTCAGGTCGCGGAAAGAATCGCTGAACAAGGAAAAATAGATGCTTTTAACATTTGGGAACCAATAGAACTGCGTCTGGAAGATATCGGAAAGGTTATTATCCTGAAAATAATCGACACGAATAGACCGATTCAAATTGACAGTGGCAACACGAACAGATTGTTAACTGAGTAAAGGGTGTATATTAATTATGGCAAGAATGATTCCTTCGGTAATATCACCGGAAATAAAGAGTAACGCAGAGAGAAAAATATTTGAGTGGTTTAGAGATGATCCGGATACAGAAGGCTGGGTTGTTCTCCATTCGCTTGGCATTGCCAATCACAGAACCGTGTTGTACGGCGAGCTGGATTTCTTTGTTATAGCTCCCAAACTTGGCGTATTTGCCCTTGAAGTAAAAGGCGGGCGTGTCAGCTGCAATGAAGGAATCTGGTCTTTTACAAACAAATACGGTAAGACTACGTCAAAGGCAAGAGGACCGTTTGCGCAGGCAAACGAAGGTATGTTTAGTTTAATTGATGCGATTAAACTAAAATATGGCCAGCGGCATAAGTTGAGTAATTTGCTGTTTGGCACCGGTGTAATGTTTCCTGACATTGAATTTCAGGTGGACGGAACAGAAGGTGAACAGTGGCAGGTTTTTGATATGCGGGATGGGCGCGCGGTAAGTAAATATATACGTCGCCTTGCTCAGCATACTAAACATAAGTGGAAAGAACAGTTTGGCTTCTTCCCTCAGGACAAGCTGCCGGATTCTACAGATGTAAAAGAGCTCGCCTCTATGTTGCGCGGCAATTTTGATAAGGTTATGTCTATTGGCAAAAAAATGCATACGCAGAAGAAGCGCTAATCAGTCTTACCGAAGAGCAATTCCGTTGCCTTGATCAATTAGAAGATAACCCCCGCTGTTTGATTCGCGGCGCTGCGGGAACAGGGAAAACGTTGCTTGCTATAGAGGAAGTAAAGCGTTCTGTAGTTCTCGGTCAAAAAGTTGCATTCTTCTGCTATAACTCGATGCTTGCTAATTGGCTGAAGCAGTTGTTTGATGATGTTGCTCCTGAAATGCGTCCGGAATTTGTAGGTACAATTCATTCATGGTTGCTTCAAATTGCTAATAGTGCCGGTGCCGGCATCAGACCTGGCGTTGATGAGTTGTCTGAATTTTACCAAAAAGAATTACCTCTTTTGGCCCTAGATGCGCTGGATTCAAACCCACTGTGTTACGATAAAATAATCATCGATGAGGCGCAGGACATCCTGGGGACTGATTCCTTTGAGGTATTGGATTCTGTTATAAAAGGCGGCTTGGAGCGAGGCAAGTGGGTAATTTTTGGAGATTTTACACGACAGGCCATATATCAAAACTCTGATCGCGTTGATAATATCATCGAAAAACTTGAGGATCGGACATCATTTATCAGATTTAAGCTTAAAATCAACTGCCGAAACACTAAATTTATCGGCGACGAGATTAAGTGTATAACAGGATTTGATAGTGCTGCTTACATATGGTCTAAGGTGGAAGGCACTCCCGTTGAACATCGTATATTTAATTCTCCTGAAGATCAGAGACAACAACTGGAGGAATTGATAAATAAGCTGATTTCAGATGGTGTTTCTGCAGAAAACATCACAATCCTGTCTCCATATAAAAGAGGAAATTCCATTGTGTCTGAGGTTTCCGGTATAAAAATAAAGGACTATACCCCCAGAATAGATAATGTTGTTTCGTTTAGCACAATCCAGGCGTATAAAGGGTTGGAAAACACTGTGATAATCATGACAGATGTTGAATCGTTTGAACATGAGCAGTTAATGTACGTGGGTCTTAGCAGAGCCCGCAGCGGATTATTTATTCTGGAATCAAATGGCGCACGAAAAGAGTATCTTAACATTCAAAGAAGGAGGTTTTTAGAAGATGGATACAAGACGTGAGCAAATAATTGATATTGTTCGTCGAGAATTTATCGGCCCGGATCCGATAAATAAACCTGGCATGATACAGGATAACGGCGAAGAAATTTTGTCTTCCGATCCTCCGCGCATCAGATATGCCGCAGGCATTCTCTTCCCTCAGAAAGTAAGCATTGACAGTAATACTGCGGATGATAATGTCGAAGTGATTGAGAATGATACGCCTGATATGTCCGGCGATTCAGAGCGTGAAAGACATGGTGGAACAAGAGAGTTTCTTGCAGATGCTGAAGAATTGATAAACCTGTCCAACGCATATCAGCAGTCTGCTATCAGTATGACTGCAGTTGTAGCGCATGGCGACAATTTGTCCGTAAATGTTTCAGCAGGTATGTATCACTCAATAAAGGTCGCTGACCCCGAAACAGGCGTGGAACGTGTTAAATATCCGCGCGTCCCGTTGTCGTGGAATAATAATGAAGTACCGCTTGAGCTTCCTGATGAATCATCAGGGATCAAAAAATATCGTGTGATGCATGGTGAAAAAGAAACCCATTTAATATTTGCGATTACTTATCGTTACAAATATGAAGAATATTCTTTATACACCTTTACTCTTCAGAATGAGTTGATTTGCGAGACCTCCATTAAGGATGAGGATTGCTATTTCCAGGTACAGTTCGATCTTTCCTCGGAAAAAGGGTTTCCTTCTGTGCCTGAAACTGAAAAACTGACCAATGACAGGGATTACCTGTCCAATCAGATGCTTTATAGGAATATAAAGACCTATGCCATTGGCCACGGTTGCGCAGCCGTATGGGATGAGAACGCTCTTCCGGTAAAGAAAATCTCCACATGTATTTTCCCAATGTACGAAATGAAGCCGATCGTTTCCAGCCGGATTGACGGTGTATCTCTCGAAATGTACAAGATGTCTGATTATGGAAGCAAAGAAGCTACCTTTGCGGAACTTACAGTAATGTGCGAAAAGTATGCAAAGTGGATCAACGACCTTGATGAGCGGATTTCTTCTATCAGCGACAGGGGCACTGCCGAAAGACATGTTGATAAATGCAGGCAGTGCCTGAAACGTATGGAAGAGGGAGTTGATCTTCTTAAAACAGATGCAGATATCCTTTTAGCATTTCAGTTAATGAATCGTGCGATGCTTATGCAGCAACTGCACTACAACCTGCCGTTGCAAAAATGGACTTGCGATGATGGGAATAATATATATTTGGAAAATCCCGTATCCGTTCTACCGGATGTAAACAACGAAGATACATGGTACGATAAAGAAAACAAGGTATACGGTAAATGGAGACCGTTCCAGCTAGCGTTTGTTCTGATGAACCTTAAGTCTATGGCTAAGAAGACTTGCACCGAGCGTTCTATTGTTGATCTCATCTGGTTCCCCACTGGTGGTGGTAAAACAGAAGCCTATCTTGGTTTGTCCGCATACACAATTTTCATCAGAAGAATTAAGGAGAAAAATAATGCCGGCACATCAATCCTGATGAGATATACGTTACGTCTTCTTACTTCTCAGCAATACGAGCGTGCAGCGGCAATGATCTGTGCTTGCGATGTGATCCGTAATGAATTTGAGGATATGCTCGGAAAAGATCGTATCTCAATTGGTCTCTGGGTTGGAGATGCTACCACCCCAAATACGATGAAAAAGGCTGTAGATGCTTATAATAAAATTTACAGAGACGGTTCTGTAAGCGAAAACAGCCCAATTGTTATTTTAAAGTGTCCGTGATGTGGCGCCCAAATGGGTGTTGTCAGAACCGGAAGAACATATAAAATACCAGGATATAAAAAGGTTCCTGTTGGCAGAAAGGAAAAATTAATACTACAGTGCGAAAATAAGGAACACGGATGTTATTTTTCCAAAACAGGATTCGAATTACCGCTTCAAATTGTTGATGATGATATATACGCAAATCCACCGACACTTCTTTTGGGAACTGTCGATAAATTTGCTATGCTCCCTTATCGTCCTGAGGCGCAGACGTTGTTCGGCATAAATAATGGTCAACGTGTAACAGCACCGGATCTTATCATTCAGGACGAGCTTCATTTGATTTCTGGTCCACTCGGTTCAATGGTAGGACACTACGAGACAATGATCAATGAGCTTTGTTCGTACGACCAGGACGGCGTTCGTATATTACCTAAAATTATTGCTTCCACAGCAACTATCAGCAGAGCCGGCGAACAGTGTAAGGCTTTGTATGGATGCCCAACCGATAAAGTTATGCAGTTCCCCCCTCCGGGATTGGAAGCAGGAAATTCTTTCTTTGCTGAAGAGAATAGACAGGCTGTCGGACGAATGTATGTTGGTGTGTTTGCAGCGGGATCCTCATCGATTGCAACTACGACAATTCGTCTTTATGCAACCTTATTATATGCAGCTAAAGCTATTACCGTGGAAAATGAAGCTGAGCGGGATGGATACTGGACAAATGTAGGATATTTTAACAGTATTCGAGAGCTTGGACAGACAGAAACATGGATAAAGGCCGACATTGATGAATATCTTCATGTTATTTACAAACGTCGCTACGAAGACAAAGAAGAGGGGTATTCTGAGAAACGTCGATACATTTATGAAGATGAGGAATTAACGAGTCGTATCAGTAGTGACAAGATTCCGTTTATTCTTCAGAAGCTGGGATACGAATATCCTGTCATCGCTAAGGATAAACGCCCAGTTGATATTTGTTTGGCTACAAATATGATTTCTGTTGGTGTTGATATTCCACGACTCGGGCTAATGACGGTATCCGGACAGCCCAAGACGACATCCGAATACATCCAGGCAACCAGCCGTGTTGGTAGAAATTCAAAAGCTCCGGGACTTGTCTTTACAATTTATAATCCTGGGAAGCCGCGTGACAGATCTCACTATGAGCATTTTGAGACCTATCATTCGCGGATATATTGTAATGTCGAACCAACAAGTGTTACACCATTTTCTGCTCAGCTTCGTGAACGTGCGTTACATGCGATAATCTTTGGGCTTCTTAGACTGAAAGGAGACAGCGATTTGAACGCTGATCCCCCGAAGCTTCCGCGCTTTGATGATGTTAATGAAATCAAAGAGATTATTACAGCAAGAATTAAAGCGATCGATGCTGATGAACTGGAAAAAACCTTAGATCACATTGATAGCATCATTGCTAAATGGGAAATTCAGGAGCCTGGCAAATACCAAAATTTCGCTGCAGGTGAGGTGTTACCGCTAATGTTTCCCGCCGGTAGCATGAGAAATGCAAACTGGGGTGACCGAGGATTCCCAACACCAACTTCTATGAGAAGTGTTGATGCATCCTGTGAAGCAATGGTATTGGAAGGCGGTTACTTCGAGGAGGATGAATAAATGTCAGTAAAACAAATTAGACCTATGCGACGTAGTGCGCTGATCAGCCCTTGGGGAGTAGGTGCTATCGTTCCTTTTGTAAATGACGAATCTCTCATGATTGCTGGTCTGGATATGTGGAGATACCAGTCTACTGCTCCGTTTATCATTAAAGATGAACGTTTGCAGAAGCGTCTGGGCGTAAAAGAACTCAGATGGCCTCCTGATTTCAGAGATTTCGAAACCGACTCAGAAAACTGTAATTTAAAGATACCGGCTGTTAGATTCCCAAGATGGAATTATTGTCCGTTCTGTGGAACCATGAAAAAGGTTGGCTTGTTTACAAAGCAGCCTAAATGCGATGCGTATCAATGGTCACACGGACGAAAATGCGATAATACCAAACGGTATCGTCGCAGTTTGATACCGGAAAGATTCGTTGTCGTATGTCCCGAAGGTCATATAGATGATTTTCCGATTGCTGAATGGGTCCATCATGACAGCGGACATGTATACAATGAAGAAACATGCCGTATCAGACGTACGACTGGTGGTACATCTGCAGCTTTGACAGGCGTTCGTTACGAATGTTCTTGCGGTGCATCGAAATCCATTGCAGGAGCATTGCGTCCAGGCGCACTGAAGGCTATTGGATACAAATGTAAAGGCGGAAAGCCATGGCTCGGTATCGAAGAAGACACAGAGCATCCTTGCCAATGTGATGCATCGAAATTAAGAGTTGTTCAGCGCGGCGCCAGCAATGTGTGGTTTGCTGACACAAGAAGCTCCATTTACATACCAACTGAAGATGAAACACAGACAAGAAGAATTACCGAGGTGGTAAATAAATATTTTGGTTTGATTGAACACACACGATTAAACGGCGATGTTCCATTTGACTTGGTTGAAAACATTGCAAACGCAGAAAATGTGGATGCAAGAACCTTGTACGATGCATTCAAGAAAAAGATCGACAACATCGAGGGACTACCTGAAGTTACCGAAGAGATGACCGAGGATGAATATCGATTGGCAGAGTATAAGATGCTGATTAAAAGTTCTGGCGGAGATGCCTTGGATTTTCATTCCGTAAACTATCCTATATCAAAGTATCATTCGAGAATAAGAAAATTGTTTAAGAGTGTTTCTTTGGTCAAAAAGCTTAGAGAGACTCGTACATTTGTGGGATTCTCTCGTCTTCAGCCCAACACCTCTGCCACAATAAAGGACAAAAAGGCTATGCTTCGCTTAGGAAATGCCAACTGGCTTCCTGCGATTGAAGTATATGGTGAGGGCATATTCTTTGAATTCTCGTCTGATGAACTGAAATCTTGGGCAGAAAAGGATGAAGTAAAAAAAAGAATGGCTCCCCTGAATACCGCTTATCAACAATCGTTCTTCGGTAAAGCTACGCCCGGAAATTTGAGAGCAGAATATGTGTTGTTACATACGTTTGCACATCTGATAATCAATCAGCTTAGCTATGAATGCGGATACGGCAGCTCTTCTATTAAAGAACGCATTTACTGTGAAAAGTGTAGCAATGATCTGGAGATGTACGGTGTCTTAATCTATACCGCATCCGGTGATTCCGAGGGTTCGCTTGGTGGCCTTGTAAGACGCGGTGAGCCGGGAAAGCTTGAGGATACGATAATTGCTGCAATCGGGAACGCAAAATGGTGTTCTTCGGATCCTATTTGTATTTCTTCTTCTGGACAAGGTCCGGAATCTCTCAACCGAGCAGCATGTCACAACTGTGCACTCCTGCCGGAGACTTGCTGTGAATGCGGAAACCGGCTTTTGGATCGTGGGCTCATCGTTGGAGAGTTAACGGAGAAAAGAGCAGGTTATTTCTCGGATCTTTGCAATTAGTGGAGGTGAGATAACATGCTAGTAATTCTGTCACAAAAAGTGGATAGTGAATCTTCCTATTCGGATGAATTGTTTAACTCATATCATTATCCAGCCAAGTACCGAAATCTGCTTCATAAGGGAGATGTCTTTATTTACTATCAGGGTAACCGACAAGATAAAAGTCAACGGTACTATTTTGGGGTAGGGACAGTAGGCGAAATTCTGACCACAGATGGAGAAAATTATTATGCCAAATTGTTGGATTGCCAGCAGTTCGGAAAAAAAGTACCGATATATCTTCCGGACGGTGGCTATATTGAGCAGTTAGGATATGATTCGGTTAGAAAGAGTGTAAACCCACCATGGCAAAGTTCGATAAGACCATTGTCACAGGAAGCTTTCGACTATATTTTGAATGCAGCTGGTGTACAGACCGCGCCGGCCACCACGGCCGCAGATTATTCTGTGGATGAGTTGAAAGAACAACTGAAGCAATCTGTACGCGATTTCTTTGTGAAGAAAGATAAATCTGCAATTCATCGGATTGAAAGCATTTCGGCCGCAATTGGAAGAGCTGTTTCTGTGGATGACACGAATGCTTCAGTCGAAACTTTTTATCAACCGGTGACGTCTGCGCAGGATAGACTTGCTGATCTTTTGGAATACTGTCGCACGATGAAAATGTCATATTCGTACAAACCGGTGTTGATCTTGGCATTGTTGCACGCTGGTGATAAAAATGGAGCACTGACTGTAAATAAAGCCGCACAGTATTTCAGAGCTTTTTACAACGACCGTAGGGCAAAAGGTCTTCCGGCGGAAAAGAAAAAGTGCATTTATCAAAGAGCAGATATTACAGATCAACAAATTGAGGGGAACATTATTTCAAACCCTATAAAGGTTTTGGTTGAAAGCGGATTCTTTTTCTACAACGAAAAGAATGACGTGTTCTCAATTTCCCCTGAGATTTGGGCTGTAATTGACAGTAAACATAAAGCGTCGCTAACGCGGATTTGTAATCAAAAGCTGAAAGATTATTTTAAAGACTGATGCATGAAGGAGGGAATGTTGTGGCAGATGTGCATACACCGGAACAGCGGAGCTACAATATGTCCCACATCCGTGGCAAAAATACAAGACCTGAGGAACTGGTCCGAAGATATTTGTTCGCTCAAGGTTTTCGTTACAGAAAAAACGATGCTCGGTTTCCAGGAAAACCGGATATCGTTCTTCCAAAATATAAGACAGTTATTTTTGTGAATGGATGCTTTTGGCATGCACATGAAGGTTGCAAGTATTTTGTTTGGCCTAAAAGCAACGTTGATTTTTGGAAAAGGAAAATCAATGGAAACATACAGAGGGATTTGCGCAACAATCAACTGCTCAGTGAACAAGGCTGGAATGTCATAGTAATTTGGGAATGTCAACTCAAAAAATCAACATTTGATGAAACACTGCAACATCTGGTTGGACAAATAAAAAATCCTCCCCAACCATATTAATAAGTTGAAAGTAATGTCCATTCGTTCTTATTAAAAAGGGTTGAAATGTAATAGTCAAAAAATAATGCACGATCTGATTTTTCTTGCAGGAAAGTCGGATTTGGCGATAAAAGAAGATTTGCAGGTCGCACAGGATTTGCTTGATACTTTGATTGCCAATACAGATGAATGTGCAGGTATGGCGGCAAATGTGGGTGGTGTTAGAAAGCGGATAATTGTGTTTGATATGAAGGTACATATATCGTGTTACTTGTTTCGCGTTATTGATAAACATCAGAATGAACTAGTTGAGCAAGAAATGGGTTGAATTCTCTGGACTTCCGCGCCAACCTGTGGTACTGTTGTGTACTGCAAAGGAGGTGCGGATATGGCACAGATGAGTTTAGAAGAATTGTACCGCGGAGAAGGTGCGGGAGAAAAGTACGGTATCTTGGGAGAAGTTATGAAAGACTTCCTCCAAAATGGGCGCCCGTCGGAATACGACGAGCGTACTTGGCTTGAAATGCTGCTTGTCAAGCACGCGCTGATTGCGGCAGAGAAAATGAAAAATGAGGGCGACACGGTGTCGGGTATGACCGATGACATGTCGTCCTCTTCTTATGTGAGGTGGGATGAGCATGACAACACTTGAAGATCTGTACTACGGCAATATCATTCCGCACGAACACAATTTTAAGCGCGGGAGTGCTTACAGTGAAGTGTTGAGCTATGTTATTCGGCATCAGGACAGCTTGATACCGACGCTTACGGCTCAGCAAAAAGAAACCTTTGAAAAGCTCAAAGACTGCGAGGCGGAACTGCACGGTATGAATGAGCGCGACGCGTTTATCAGCGGCTTTAAGCTCGCGGCGAGAATCATGACCGAAGTGTTGTACGAGTCGTCAGAGGATTGAATAAGCAGAAACAAGGCCGAGCCGATTTCGCGGTTTGGCCTTGCGATTTTCAGTTCGACACAGCACGGTTAAAATCTGCACCGCAGAAAACAGTATTCCCGCAAAAGCGCCGGAATATACACTGTTGGAGCAAAAAACTTGACAGAATTTCCTCGGTATGTTATACTGCAAGTAAAGAAAGCAACCGACAATTGAATACACATATTTTTATTTTGAGTTTCAGACTCGCACTTACATAATCACCGATGCAACTACGCATCGGGATTGAGTGCGGGTCTTTTTGTTTTGCAAAACAGCAGTCCTCTACATAACACGGCGAAAAACCGTGTGAATTTAACAGGAGGAAAAACCAATGAAAGAATCTGTTTACACCGCTTATGAGGATCTGCCACTGTTCCTTAATGCTGAAACGGTAGCCAAGCTCCTCGGCATCTCCATCTCAAGCAGCTACGAGCTGATGCACGAGAAAGGGTTTCCGTCGTTGCGTATCGGCTCACGGCTCATCGTACCGAAAGAAAAATTCCGCGCATGGGTCGAAGAAAAGACGGGAGGCAGCATTTGAAATTCACCCGATATCCAAAGCGTGATGCGATCCGGGATTATTTTCCTCTGCCGAATGAAATTTTCAGCTTTGGTCTCAGCACCGGTGAGATCGCAGTGTATGCGTATCTGATGTACTGCGAGGACAGGAAAACATTTCAGTGCCATCCGAGCTACAAAACGATTGGCAACGCTGTCGGCATGAGCAAAAACACCGTCAAGAAATATGTGAACAGTCTGATTGAAAAGCAGCTGATTACTGCAGAGCCGACCTCCGTTATCACCCAAAAGGGAGAAAAGCGCAACGGCAATTTGCGCTATACAATACGCCCGATTGCGGAAGCGGTAGAGCGGTATTACGAGCAACAACTGATACGGCTACACGAGGAAACAAGGCATCAGGCAGTTTTGAAAAAGCTCGCCGAATTTGACTGCAAACACAAAAAATCGGCGGTATAACGGCAGTTTTACGCTCCGTACGAAAATAAGCAGGAGAAAGCGGGGGGTTGCCTTGCTTTCCCCTCGCAAGGAACAGCGGACGGCAACGCCGACCGCACAAGGCTTTGTATGGCTTTTAAGAACGGTTATAAAAGCTTCAATTTCGGGGTTGCGCCGATAAAAACCTCGCTGATTTAGGGGTTGCGAATTTTACCGCAAATTTAGCTGGATATTCCGCCATGGATGTGGTATTGTGTTGTACTGCGAAAGGATGTGATACTATGGCAAAACGAAGGCCGTCGGGAGACGGTATGGTGCGCAAGCGCGATGACGGACGGTGGGAAGGCCGCATCGTTGTCGGTCACAAAAAGAACGGAGCTCCGATTCACCGCTATGTGCTTGCCCGAACACAAAAGGAACTGACCGAAAAGCTCCACGACTGCATCGAGATGTACCGCGACATCGACCTCACCGAGGATTCGAATATGACGCTCTGCGAGTGGCTCGACCGATGGATCAATGAATATATGATCTTCACGATTCGTGAAAGCACGCTTGATTCATACAAAGCGATGATTAAAAATCAAATCAAACCGTATCTCGGCGACAGACCTTTGTCGGCGCTGACCACGCAGGAACTTCAAAAATTCTATAACAGCGTCAAAAAGAAAGGTCGGGTGAAACCTGACAGGCTACACGGTACAGAGCTTGCCGACAGTATGGTGCGCGGTATTCATATGATGCTGCACGAAGCGCTGGATATGGCGGTGCGCCTACGGCTGATTGTTAAAAATCCAACGGTCGGCACAACGATTCCCAAAAACAATTATCCGCCTAAGCAGATACTCAATGACGAACAGCTTGACAGATTTATGAAACGCATTAGGCAGGATGAGCGGTGGTACGATTTTTTCTACACCGAGCTGACCACAGGACTGCGGCGGGGTGAAATCTGCGGACTGAAGTGGGAGGACTTCGATGCGGAAAACGGAAAGCTGAAAGTGAGGCGCTCGGTTGCTAAAAGGAAAGGCGGCGGATTGAATATCGGCGAAACCAAAACCGAGACGGGAACGCGCACGATTGTCCTGCCGCCGAGCACTGCGGAACTTCTGCGGAAGCGAAAAGAAACGGCAGTCAGCGAATGGATATTCCCGAATATCTATGAGCCCGAAAAACCGATGCACCCCGACTATGCTTACCACCGATTAAAAACACTGTTAAAACAGGCGGAGCTTCCGCTGATTCGGTTCCACGATCTGCGCCACACCTTCGCCACTCACGCGCTGGCGGTCGGCGTGGATGCGAAAACCCTGTCGGGAATCCTCGGGCATACCAACGCCAGCTTTACGCTGGACACCTACACCCATGTGACCACCGATATGCAGAGAAACGCTTCCGCTATCGTGGGGAGCTTTATGGATGAGATTATGCTTGAAGGAGATGATACCAATCGCTAAAAAAAGAAAAAATGGTGAGGGCACATTACGCCTGCGTAAAGACGGTCGGTGGGAAGGAAGAATTGTTGTCGGGTACAATGAGAAAAGCCTGCCTATTACAAAATGCGTAACGGCGAAAACAAAAACAGAATGTTCCACTAAGCTCGAAGCGCTGAAAGAACAGTACGGACGCTCTTCCGATAAAATCAAGCCGGATATGCTGTTCGGGGATTGGATCGACTTCTGGTATCAGACCTACTGCCGACACACACTCCGTATTACCACAAGAACCGACTATGAAAACCGCATTTACAATCATATCATTCCCGAAATCGGAAAAATTCCGCTGAACAGGCTGTCACAGTCGGATTTACAGCAATTCTACGCAAAGGAAAAGACAGACGGAAGAAAACTGCACGCAAAAACCTACGGAAAGGGACTTTCGGACAGAACGATAAGGGGGATACATGCCAACTGCCGCACTGCTTTACAGCGGGCGGTACAGGACGGTTTGATACGAACAAATCCCGCTGTCGGCTGTAAACTGCCGCCGAAAAAAGCGCGGGAGATGCAGGTGCTGACGCAAAATGAGATTCTGCGGTTTCTGCATCAGGCAAAGGAAGAGGGATATTATGAGCTTTTTCTGCTGGAGCTCGGCACGGGAATGCGGCGCGGTGAAATATTGGCGCTCAAATGGTGCGACCTCAACTTCGCAACAGGAGAGCTTCGCATTGAACGGCAGGTATATATCATCAAGGCAGAGGTGATTATATCGGCGCCGAAAACAAAAGCCTCGATACGCACCGTTATTCTGCCACCGTCACTCTTGAAAACCCTTGTGGCGTATAAGGAAACGGTGGATTCGGAATGGATGTTTCCGTCACCGACAGATAACGGCAGACCGAGAAATCCGTCATCGGTTAGGAAACGGTTACAACTGATCTTGGAACGGGCGGGCTGTAAAAAGGTGCGCTTTCACGATCTGCGTCACACCTTTGCTACCATGGCACTGGAAAACGGAATGGACATCAAAACGCTGTCCGCCATGATAGGCCATGTCAGCGCGGAAACCACGCTCAATATTTATAGCCATATTACCGACACGATGCAACAGCAGGCGGCGGTGCATATAGACCGCAAAATCGGCGGCACAGACGCCCAAATGCCGACAATAGCGCGGGAGGAAAGGAAAGATACCTCCCCGGTCGAATTCACGCCGTACAAGCCGAAAATACGCAAGCCCGGAACAGGTTGTGTCACCATGATTAACGACCACCTCTACGAGGGACGGTACACGCCGACCAACGCCTACGGCAAGCGGGAAAGCCACAACATCTACGCAAAAACAAGAGAAGAATGTGAAGAAAAACTCGCGGAAATGATTGTGCAGGTCAAGGCGCAAATTAAAGCTGAAAAGGAACGGATCAAGGCAGAGCAAGAGGCCTGACCAAACGGCACGGATTTTTCTGTGCCGTTTGTACTTGCTATGTGATTTCAAATGCATGCAATAATTTGTATAAATGATTGAATAATGGAGAGATGTGTGTTATAATGTTGACAAGCGTATGGCAAGATTTTTGGCTTGTGTTTCGCAAGCGTTGACTAAAATGGTGGGAGCATTTGCGTCTTTCCATGCTTCGTCGCCTCTTTAATCTCTGTAAATTTCGCATAATGAGTTGCCATACGCTGCTTTTTTTAGGAGATGTCATGTATGACTTTTGAATATGTATGTACCAGAAACGATCTGGCGGATTTATTGGAAATTCCTCATGGCAAGCTGACTCACGTTTTATATGTTGCCAAAGTCGATAGTTTTTATAAAATATTTGAGATTCCTAAAAAATCTGGGGGAACAAGAAAAATCTGTGCCCCGACTGGAGATCTTAAGCAAATCCAGAAAAAACTTTATAGCATTCTTTTACACCATCAACAATTCTTGCGCAAGCAAAACAATATACGCACTAATATTTCACACGCTTTCGAAAAAGGGAAAAGTATCATTACGAACGGCGAGGTGCATAGAAATAAGCGCATAGTGGTAAATATTGACCTGCAAGATTTTTTTGATAGTTTTCATTTCGGTAGAGTTTGTGGTTTCTTTGAGAAAAACCGCGATTTTGCCCTTCCACATGAGTTGGCTATTGTTATGGCGCAGCTAACATGCTATCAAGGTAAACTTCCACAAGGTGCACCAACTTCGCCCATCATTACGAACCATATCTGCCAAATCTTTGATATGAGGATTTTAAAAATCGCAAAAAAATATCATTTGGATTATACCAGATATGCTGATGATTTAAGTTTTTCTACTAATGATAAAAAATTTATTTCACAATGGGAACCTTTCTATAACGAATTAACTTATGAGGTTGAGCGGGCAGGATTTAAAATTAACACCAAGAAAACAAGCGTTCAATATAAGGATTCGCGCCAAACGGTAACAGGTTTGGTAATTAACAAAAAACTCAGTGTTGATCATAGGTATTACAAACAAGTGAGAGCAATGGCTAATTCTCTCTATAAAACCGGATGTTTTGACAATAATGGTGTTGAAGGAACAGTTAGTCAGTTGGAAGGAAAATTTGCTTTTATCGATCAATTGGATAAATACAATAACATTAAAGATGTTGGTCAACAACATTCTGTATTTTGTCTTAACGGACGAGAAAAACAGTATCAAAAATTTTTGTTCTATAGGTATTTTTTTGCACATGAGAAACCAGTAATTGTTACTGAGGGAAAGACTGATATTAAATATATAAAAGCAGCTTTAAAGAACCTTTATGCAGATTATCCTGAACTCATCGAAAAAACTCCGGAGGGACACTCTGATTTCAAAATCTCCTTTTTGAGAAGGTCGAAGAGGTTTAAATACTTTTTCCATATGAGCCAAGATGGTGCTGATGCCATGAAAAATTTGTACAACTTTTTTTCGGACAAGAATCCAAAGTATACAAATTATTTCAAAGTTTTTAGCGGATGCTCTGATAAGAACTTGTGTAATCCTGTAATTTTGATTTTTGACAATGAGTTGTCTAATAAGTGCAAACCATTACACTCGTTTGTTTCTCACATTGAATTATCATCTTCTGATAAAGATAAACTCAAAGAAGATCTTTGCGTGAAAATAATTGATGAGGGCAATTTATTCTTAGTGACAAATCAATTAGTAGACGGAAAAGCAGAATGTGAAATAGAGGATTTATTCGATGAAACTACAAGAAACCATGTTATTGCTGGAAAGACATTTTCATCGAATGACAAAGCGGATAAGGAAAAGCACTATGGGAAAGAAATATTTGCCAATTTCATTCAGTCAAATTACAAAAGTATTAATTTTGATAACTTTAGACAGATGCTTAATAACATCGTAAAAGTAATTGCTGAATTCGCTGGTACAGAAGGATAATATTTGACCCACAGTAAACAAAGAAAAAGGCTCTGGAATCAAGCAATTCCAGAGCCTTTTTGGTCGAGGTGACAGGACTCGAACCTGCGGCATCCTGCTCCCAAAGCAGGCGCGCTACCACCTGCGCTACACCTCGATATTTTTATATCAACATTTTTTCTTATATCTCTGTTTTCTTCCCTGCTTTGTCCGCCCTCTTGCGGTTCCCGTAATCTCTTCGGCTCAATAGTGAGCCTCGACATTCCGACCGCTGCGCCTAAAATCGTTCGCTTTTTCTGCCACCGGCAGCGCTCACGTTTTTTGCCCAAAGCAGGCGCGCTACCACCTGCGCTACACCTCGATATTTTTATATCAACATTTTTTCTTATATCTCTGTTTTCTTCCCTGCTTTGTCCGCCCTCTTGCGGTTCCCGTAATCTCTTCGGCTCAATAGTGAGCCTCGACATTCCGACCGCTGCGCCTAAAATCGTTCGCTTTTTCTGCCACCGGCAGCGCTCACGTTTTTTGCCCAAAGCAGGCGCGCTACCACCTGCGCTACACCTCGATACTGCAATTATCTGAATACAGCTTAAATATTATAGCATAATAAATTCCTCTTGTCAACTGCTTTCAATTTTGATTTTGATTTATGATTGTTGGTTTTAATAATGCGTTACAAAAAAGCAAAGTTTTCCACTTAATAGGACGGATAGGATTTGTTAACAACAGAATTATAATGCATAATCCCACCTAGCCCACCAAATCCCCAAAAGAAAAACCCCTCAATCGCAGTGACAGAGAGGATTTACGCATGGCTGGGATAGCGGGATTTGAACCCACGAGTGACGGAGTCAAAGTCCGTTGCCTTACCGCTTGGCTATATCCCAGTATAAACGAATGCCGCCGGCACTATAAGCCAGCGCAGGCGGCATTCGTTCTTAATAAATATGGGGTGGGAGATGGGACTCGAACCCACGATCTTCGGGACCACAATCCGACGCGTTAACCAGCTACGCTACACCCACCATAAATGGCACGCCACACAGGATTCGAACCTGTGACCTACCGCTTAGAAGGCGGTTGCTCTATCCAGCTGAGCTAGTGGCGCATGGTCTGCATTTTCATATTTATCAAAATAAATAAGTTTTCACTTTCGTGAAAACTATGGAGCGGGTGATGGGAATCGAACCCACACAACCAGCTTGGAAGGCTGGGATTCTAGCCATTGAACTACACCCGCATATTCATTAACTGCTTTAAAAGCACGCATCTCATTGACGCTTGTATATTATAACACAATAAAAATGAAATGTCAAGACTTTTTTGAAAATTTTTCGATTTTCTTTTACAGCTTAAAATTGCCGCCATTTCGTGACAATAAACATCCCGTAAAGCAGATACATATTTTATTATTCGCCTCACATCATATCCATCCCTGCTCTTTTAGCAAGGATGGACATGACGTTATCGGCATTTAAGTTTCATCGCTTATCTGGCTCTAAAGCCCCTTGGCATCCTTCAGCGTGATACCGTTTTCACCGAGTGCGATTTTATGGTCAAGACCTACGAACTTGCCGTTTTCCTGCCACAGAACCTCCTTTACAAATGCGTACTTTTCTTCGTCCCACGTTGAAAAATCATCAAGCACAAGTCCGCCCGTATCGCCCGAGTTGGCATTGTAGCACCAGAACGTGTGGTTAAGATGGTTCTCGCTTATCAGACGGCGCATACAGGTCATCCATTTAAGATTAGGCTCCTTCATAAATCCGCCCCATTCTCCTATAAGAAGCGGTGCGGTATTGTTCTTGTAGATGAAGAACCAGTTGTCCTGCCAGCAGTCACGCATAAGGCTGTCAAAATCATAGTCGCCCTCAAACCACGGTTGCTGATAAACCGTAGGACCGTAGTCGTGTGGAGAATACACCAGCTTGTTCTGATATTTTCCGAGATTGACAGGAAAATCCTTTACGCCCCTGAGGTTACCGCCCCACCAGTTGAAATAGTAATCATCGTCATTTGTCGAGCTGAAATCCTTGTTGCTCTTAATATCTGTAGGATATATCTCGGTACCCTCTACCATTATAAGCACATTCGGATTCTTGGCAAGTATTCTTGATGCGGCAGTTTCGGCAACATATTTCCAGTTGTTAGCCGAATCGGAATCGTTCCATATCGCCGCTTTATCCGCTTCATAGGGCTTGCCGTGCGGCTCGTTCTTGAGATCGTACGCTATTATCGTATCATTATCCTTATAACGTTCCGCCATCCACTCAAGCGCCTTGTAATAATCCTCTGCGCTTACCTTGTCAGTATACCAGAGATTCACCGTATGCCCTGAGGCATTGGTTTCGGCAGAATGAATGTCCGGCATAACCTTAATACCGTTCTCCTCCGCCAGCTTCAGAAAATAATCGAATATCTGAAGGCTGTTCATACTGTTAAGCTCTGTGTTGTAGGCATTGTTGTAGTTTGCCTTGGGATATTCTCCCGCCGCCCACGAATTTATAAGCTCAGCCGACATCGGCACACGGATAAGGTTGAATCCGTGATCGGCAATAGCCTTTACGGACGACTTAAGTTCACTGTTCCATAAGCCGTCGAATGTATTCGTGCCGGTATTATATCCAAACCAGTTCACACCTGTAAGCCACACCTGCTTACCGTCTTTATCAAGGATTTTGTTTCCGTCCGTATGAAGCCAGTCGTCACCTTGTTCGCCGTCCTTGCTCCTTTCAAGCAGTGCATCAACATCTGCTTCGGAAGTGCCATTACCGTTTGCATTCTGATTATTCTGATTATTCTGATTATTCTGATTATTCTGATTTACATTTCCCGCTTTAACAACGCACTGCGTTTTGTTAAGCTCTGCCCTGTTTATTTTCAGTTCTTTGTCCGTATTCAGATTACAGCCGATAACCACAGTGGAGCCTGGCTGAATATCCCCGTTATATTCGGCATTTGTCACAGTTACCGTATTTCCGTTTTGGCTGTATGTGCCGTTCCAGCCCTCACAGCCTTTAAGACCGTCTATTTCAATGACCAGCTCCCAGCCCGAAATTCCGCTGTTTGTATTGTTGGTGATACCAAACTGAACTCCGTAATTCAGATTTCCGTCGTCGCCCCACGAATTATCTACGGAATATTGCAGGATGATGCCGTCTTCCGTTACAGCGCCCTGCGAGCTATCTGTCGAAGTATCGCTCTGCGTGCTTTGTGGTAATGATGAGTTTTCGCTGTTATCTGCGGATGTGCCGCTCTGTGATGATGACGATTCATCGACGGTTTTCCCTCCCGCAAGAATCACTGCGAGCGTTACCGAAAGTCCTATTATCACCGCCGCCATAGCCGCTATAATTATGATAAGCCATTTAGGCACTGCCGTCTTAATGCCGGCTTTTGCCGCTTCGGTCGTGCTTTCACTCTCAATCGATATTTCAGGGCTGTTCTGCTCCGGATTTTCTTCCGTTTGCGAAACATTTGTGTTCTTTTCTTCCATGATATATTCCCTTTCAGATATTTATTCCGTTACGAAAATCTCGTATTCTCCGCCTTCAATTATATCCGACAATCCGTAAACCACACTGCTCAGCACATATTCCCCGTCATTGATATATATTTCTATCAGATTGCTGTCGACATAGATTTCGAGCCTGTTCCCCTCTTTCACAACAGGTGTTTTTGTAATAAGCCTGTAATTTTTATCATTTATAAAAACCGCTGTACGATCAGTTATGATAATATCATCTTCACGGCGGATGATATAACCGCCGATATTTATGCTCTCCCCGTTGTTTATTGCTGTTTTCAGCATATATCCCGATTTATGCGAGGGCTTGCCGCTCTTTTTTGAAAAGGCTTTTCTTATGTTCGGGTGAGGTGAAAAATATATGTGATTATTTCTTATGTCAACCACACGAGGTATACACATCATACCTATGCGTTTATTCTCATTATCGCCTACCGCTTCGGGCATTCTCGCCCACGCAATAACAACACGTCTGCCGTTTTCGTCCGTATTGCTCTGCGGTGCATACAGGTCTATGCCGTAATCAAACATACTGTATTCATCGCTCATAGTCATTTTACAGCTTTTTTCGTCAAAATCCGAAAAACAGCATATCGACGCTGAATCATACGTCATATTATCATCAAGTATTCCGATGGGTGAAAAGATTACTACGCCTTTACCGTTGACTTCAAAATAATCCGGGCATTCCCAGATACAGCCGAATCCTCTTTTTTCGCAATAATTCACATATTCCCAGTTTTCAAGATTTTCGCTTTTGAAAAACAGGAATCTTCCGTTGTTGTCATAGGTGCTTCCGACTATCATATACCACGCATCACTGCCACGCCATACCTTAGGATCTCTGGTGTCGGATTCCGAGCCTGAAGTGCTGTCACGCAAAGGTTGAATTATCGTAGTTTTCGCATTGAAATTATCAAAGGTATATCCGTCTTGCGAAACAATCTTCATCTGTGACGCTATAAAGCCGTAATTCAGTGCGCAGTTGATATTTTCGGGATCTTCCTCACGATAATTTATGCCGGTATAAAAAATGTGCATTTTCCCGTTATGCTCGACCGCACTACCCGAAAAGCATCCGCTCCTGTCATTTTTCTTGGTAGGATAAAGAACTATCCCCTTATGCTCCCATGTAACAAGATCGTCGCTTACAGCGTGTCCCCAGTGCATTCTGCCCCATACCGGCGCATAGGGAAAATGCTGATAGAACAAATGGTACTTACCTTTATAATATATAAATCCGTTGGGATCGTTTATCCAGTTTGACGGTGATTTCAGATGTATCTTGTCCACAAAAAGCTCCTTTTCTCATTTGCAAATCAATTTTTCCTTACCGTATATCGTCCTATATAACAATTCGCAGAGCCTGCGACAGCTCTGCGAAAGCATTATTGCCTGCTTTATTTTTTAGTAGCGGCATCCTGATTGTCTTTTTTCAGATGCACATCAAGCTGATTATAGGGTATCTCAATACCGTTCTTATCAAACTGCTCCTTGACCGCTTCGTTAAGGTCAAAGTATACCGTCCAGTAGTCCTCAGCCTTTACCCACGGATAACAGGTTATTCTTACAGCGCTCTCGGCAAGCTCGGTTATCCTGATTTTTGGCTCAGGCTCTTTAAGTATAAGCTCGTGAGCATCTGTTATGCTTTTGAGAACCTCCATCGCCTTTCTGAAATCGGCATTGTAAGAAATCGTATATACCATATCCACACGCCTTATTCCAAGCGTTGTATAGTTGGTGACCTTCTTTGATGTTATCTGCCCGTTGGGATAGAAGATAGCTTTATTATCGTATGAATGAAGCTCGGTGTACCACATATTGATTGCTTCAACCGTACCCTCGACGTCATCGACCTTGATGTAATCTCCTATTTTGAACGGCTTTGTGAGCATTATGCTGAATCCGCCCGCTATATTTGAAAGGCTGTCCTGAAGCGCAAGTCCGATGGCAACGCCTGCCGTACCTATCACAGCTATTATAGAAGTCATCGGAACGCCGAGAACGGCGAGAACAATAGTAGCAAGCAGCGCATAAAGCAGTATTCTGACCAATGAATAAATAAAGCGTGAAACAGTCTTGTCGATAACATCGTGTTTCATACCCCTGCTCATCATTTTCAGCACGAGCTTGGAAATAACCATTCCGACAACCAGTATTATCGCCGCCGCAATCAGCGTAGGCAGATATCCTACAAAAGCGTTTATCATTTGATTGAAAAACGTTTCTGCTTCTTTTATCTGCTCCTGCGCATTCTCAAGCGGATCGGTAGACGTACCGACCGCCTGTGAAAGCAATGAAATATTCAAGAAAACATCTCCGTTCCGATTTTAATCCGCAGTATCCTCTGCCCTCTCGGTTACCTGTATAGATACCTTGTATTCTCCTGTCACCCAGCTTCTGACCTTGGTTCCACGCAACGTGAATTCCGCAGTCACATCTTTAAGCCCTGCTGTAAGAGTAGTTCCCATAAGGTCTATTGTCGCATAAATATCCTTTGACGCAAGCGCCGCTATTTCATCTGCCGGACCCGTAACATTGACGCTGAGTTCGTTTGTAAGAACATCGACATCGAAATTGTCCGGTGCATTTATAATACGGATATTGTCCTTCTGGACAGTATAGCTGAGGAACGTGTAATTCTCCGCATCCTCAAAGGAAACCATAGCGGAGGTGTTTCCGCTGATATTCTTATATCCTTCGGGTAAAGCTATCGGAAGCGTCAGCTTCTGCAAATACTTGGTCGTAAGCTGACTGAGATCTATCGTTCCTATCTCGAACTTCTCCTGTGAATCAAGCGAATCGTCGGGTGAAGAAACAGTGAGCGATTCCGGATAGATGCTGTATTTAAGACTGCTTAAATCAAAGTTTGACGGAACGTTCGTAAACTGTACCGTAAGAGGCAGCGTTTTCTGTTTATACAGCGTTATATTCACGGTGTAGCTCTCGTTGTCGTATTTTATATCGGGATTTTCGATTATATCTCCGTTACTGCCAAGCAGAACGATCTGACCTTTTGAAGAAACCGACTCTGAGGTTTCGCCAGCAAATACAGAACGTATCTCGACCGATTTCACTGCGTCTATTGCAGTGCTGTCGCCCGTAAGCGTTATGGTCGAAGGCTCAGCGGTAACGCTGTCTATCTTCATACCCGCCGTAGCGGTAATGCCTTCAGCTACAGCCTTCATACTGCCGTCGGAAATACTGAACGTTTTTGATACCGTCTTTTCGACCTTGAGTTTAACGCTCAGACCCTCATCGTCAACCGTACAGCTGTTTTCCTTTACCGGTGTTACGTTAACCTTTACCTTATATTCACCCGGCGCCGTGATAGCCGACAGATCCGCACTGGCTGTAAAATCGCTTGCAGTAAGGTTTCCTACCTCATATCTTTTGCCTGTTACCTGTACGGTTATCTTATCAATATAACTGTTCGTTACGGAAAGCGCATTTTCCGTCATATATTCCGTAGCCTTGACTTCAACCGGAATATCGCTGACGTGAGTTGTGACATCAGGGAATATCTGCATCGAGATTGCAAACCATACAATGATTGCAATAATCAGCGCAAATATAATATTCTTAAGATTCTTTACAAAATTCTGTAAAAAACTCTTTATCCATTCCTTCATTATTTATCCGCCCCCTGTTCTTTTTTCGCAACGGGTGCGTTTTTCTTATGCTTTTTTAAAGCCTTATTCTTCATCTTCTTTGCTTCGGGCTTTTCGGGAATCAGCTTTGCCGTAAGCAGCTTTCGCAGTGTATCCTTATTGTAAAAGCGTGTAAGACTTCCGTTTTCGGCTATAGATATAGTACCGGTTTCTTCCGAAACAACAACTATCACCGCATCTGAAACCTCGCTCATACCGATAGCCGCTCTGTGACGTGAGCCGAGAGCCTTTGAAATCAGTTCTTCCTTCTGAGGCTTAGGCAGGAAGCATCCCGCGGCATATACCTTGCTGTCACGGATTATCACCGCACCGTCGTGCAGCGGCGTGTTCGGGAAAAATATATTACCGAAAAGCTCAGGGCTTGGTGTTGCGTTGATTATCGTACCGGTGTCTATCTGCTCACCGAGCTTTGTTTCACGCTCGAATACGATAAGTGCGCCCGTAGCGGTCTGCGAAAGCTGTTCGCAAGCCGTACAGACAGCCTCTATACAGTTATGTATGTCGGCGGTCGCCGCATCTGTCTTACTTTCAAAATTAAGAGCCAGCTTTTTTACCTTTGTGGTTCGTCCCATTTTTTCAAGCACACGGCGAAGTTCAGGCTGGAACACAATAAGAATAGCGATAATTCCGACATTGAGGAAGGTTTCTATTATAACCTTCATCGCCTTCAGTTGAAACTGATTTACGACAAAGAAAAGTATAGCCAGCAGAATTATACCTTTGATAAGCTGCTCCGCCCGTGTTTCCTTGATGATTTTAATGCCTTTATATATGAGATAGGCAAGAAGGAGAATATCAAGATAATCAACAAGTCCCATTGTTGCAAAAACACTCTGTATATTCTCCCAGATATCCTTTAAATACTGGATCAATTTTTCTGCTCCGTTCCTATAACTGCTGTTGCAGCGAATTTCATAGTAAGTTTATATATAATATTGTATCATTAAACGGCGATTATTTCAAGGAGGAGCGGGAAATTTTTTCTTACTTTTCACAAAGATTATCGAAACAACAGATATCCGATCGCAGCGGCACAGCCGCCTTCACCGCACAGATAGCGGAAATACGCCTATCACATCATATACAGAGCATATTTTGCGTTGTCGGCGGAAAACATTCTTTCAAAGACAGTTATATCGGGTTAGCTTAAGCTGACTCAAAAAATTGTACAGGAAACTAAAAAATTCTGAAAATTTTCACTTTTAGAGGTTTACATTCCGGAACGATTATGATATAATACTAAGTTGAAAGCATACGTCTTGGTATGACCGTATGCAAAAACAAAGGAGGACGATTCCCATGGGAAGACAAAAACTTACTATGGACGGTAACAACGCCGCAGGTCACGTGTCTTATGCGTTTACTGACGTTGCAGCGATTTACCCCATTACACCATCTTCAGTAATGGCTGAAGTAACAGATTCCTGGTCAACAGCCGGAAGAAAGAACATTTTCGGACAGGAAGTAAAGGTAGTAGAAATGCAGTCAGAAGCCGGCGCAGCAGGCGCAGTTCACGGCTCTCTCGCAGCAGGTGCATGTACTACAACTTACACAGCATCACAGGGCTTACTGCTCATGATCCCCAATATGTATAAAATTGCAGGTGAATTACTGCCCAGCGTTATTCATGTTTCCGCTCGTGCTCTTGCAACACACGCACTTTCTATTTTCGGTGATCACAGCGATATCTATGCTTGCCGTCAGACAGGCTATGCTATGCTCTGCTCCACTAACCCTCAGGAAGTTATGGATCTCGGTGCTGTAGCTCACCTTTCAACATACGAGGCAAGAGTTCCTTTCCTTCACTTCTTCGACGGTTTCAGAACATCACACGAAATCCAGAAGATTGAAGTATGGGACTATGAAACACTCGACAAGATGCTCGACCACGAAGCTGTAGACGCTTTCAGAAACAGAGCTCTCAATCCCGAGAAGCCCGTTCTGCACGGCACAGCTCAGAACCCCGACATCTTCTTCCAGGCAAGAGAAGCAAGCAACAAGTACTATGAAGCTACACCCGCTATCGTACAGAAGTACATGGACAAGGTAAATGCTGAAATCGGTACAGATTACAAGCTGTTCAACTACTACGGTGCTCCCGATGCTGAGCAGGTAATCATTGCTATGGGCTCTGTTTGCGATACTATCGAAGAAACAATCGACTATATGTTAGCTCAGGGCAAGAAGGTTGGTCTTGTTAAGGTTAGACTTTACAGACCCTTCAGCGTTGACGCTTTCGTATCTGCTATTCCCGAAACTGTTAAGAAGATTACAGTTCTTGACAGAACAAAGGAACCCGGCGCACTCGGCGAACCCTTATACCTCGACGTTGTTGCAGCTCTCAAGCAGGCAGGCAAGTTCCAGGATGTACCCGTATTCACAGGTCGTTACGGTCTTGGTTCTAAGGATACTAACCCCGCTCAGATTATTGCAGTATACAACAACACAGAAAAGCCCAGGTTCACAATCGGTATTGAGGATGACGTTACAGGCCTTTCACTGCCCATCGGTGAGAACCCCAACACAACTCCCGAAGGCACAACCTGCTGTAAGTTCTGGGGTCTTGGTTCAGACGGTACTGTCGGTGCCAACAAGAACTCTATCAAGATTATCGGTGACCACACAGATATGTATGCTCAGGCATACTTCGCATACGACTCAAAGAAGTCGGGCGGTGTTACGATTTCTCACCTTCGTTTCGGTAAGTCGCCTATCAAGTCAACTTACTTTGTAAACAAGGCTAACTTCGTAGCTTGCCACAACCCCTCATACATCGACAAGTACGATATGGTTGAGGACGTTGTACCCGGCGGTTCATTCCTGCTCAACTGCCAGTGGACAGTTGATGAGCTTGACGAGAAGCTCCCCGCTCCCGTTAAGGCATACATCGCTAAGAACAACATCAACTTCTACATCATCAACGCTATCAAGGTAGCTAAGGAGATCGGTCTTGGCAACAAGACAAATACTGTATTACAGTCTGCATTCTTCTCAATCGCTAACATCATCCCCGCTGAAGATGCTATCGAATATATGAAGAAGGCTGCTTACAAGTCATTCGCTAAGAAGGGTGACGACATTGTTAAAATGAACTACGCCGCAATCGAAAAGGGCGCAGGCGAGGTTATCAAGGTTGACGTTCCTGCATCTTGGGCTGACGCTGAGGGTACACTTCCCGTTCACAAAGCTACAGGTGACAGAAAGGATCTCGTTGATTTCGTTAACAATATCCTTATCCCCGTTAACGCTCAGAGAGGCGACAAGCTCCCCGTATCTACATTCGTAGGCATGGCTGACGGTACATTCCCCCAGGGCTCTGCAGCTTATGAGAAGCGTGGTATCGCAGTAGACGTTCCCGAGTGGATTCCCGAGAACTGTATCGAATGTAACCAGTGTTCATTCGTTTGTCCTCACGCAGTTATCCGTCCCGTAATTCTTTCCGAAGAAGAAGCTGCTAAGGCTCCTGCAGGTGCAAAGATGAAGGACGCTATGGGTCTTCCCGGCATGAAGTTCGCTATGGTAACTTCTGTTCTCGACTGCACAGGCTGCGGCGTTTGCGCACAGGTTTGCCCCTCTAAGAACAAGGCACTCGTTATGAAGTCACTTGATTCTCAGATGAACGAACAGCCCATGTTCGACTACGCTGTTAAGGAAGTAGCCGACAAGCCCGAAGTTCACGAGAAGTTCAAGGAAACAACAGTTAAGGGTTCACAGTTCAAGCAGCCCCTGCTCGAATTCTCAGGCGCTTGCGCAGGCTGTGGTGAAACTCCTTACGCTAAGCTCATCACACAGCTCTTCGGCGACAGAATGTACATTGCCAACGCTACAGGCTGTTCATCAATCTGGGGCGGCTCTGCTCCCTCAACTCCTTATACAGTAAATAAGGAAGGCAAGGGTCCCGCTTGGGGCAACTCACTGTTCGAGGATAATGCTGAGTACGGTCTCGGTATGTTCATCGCTCAGGATACATTAAGACACAGAGCACAGGGTCAGTTAAAGGCAATTGCTGAAAAGACTGAAAACGCTGACGTTAAGGCTAAAATCGACACATACTTCGAAACAGCTAACGACGGTAAGGCAAACGCTGCTGCTACAAAGGATCTCGTTGCTGCTCTTGAAGCTCTTGATTGCGACTGCGCTGAAAAGAATGCAGTTCTCAAGGCTAAGAACTACCTCGCTAAGAAGTCCAACTGGATATTCGGCGGCGACGGCTGGGCATACGACATCGGTTACGGCGGTGTTGACCACGTTCTCGCATCAGGCAAGAATGTAAATGTATTCGTATTCGATACAGAAGTTTACTCCAACACAGGCGGACAGGCTTCAAAGGCTACAAACATCGGTGCAGTTGCACAGTTCGCAGCAGGCGGTAAGGACGTTAAGAAGAAGGATCTCTCCGGTATCGCTATGAAGTACGGTTATGTATATGTTGCTCAGATTTCAATGGGTGCAGATATGAACCAGTGCTTAAAGGCAATCGCAGAAGCTGAAGCATATGACGGTCCTTCACTGGTTATCGCTTATGCTCCTTGTATCAACCACGGTATCAAGGGCGGCCTTACAATCGCTCAGAAGGTAGAAAAGGAAGCTGTACAGGCAGGTTACTGGCATCTGTTCAGATTCAACCCCGCTGCTCCCGCAGGAACAAATCCGTTCACGCTCGACAGCAAGGCCCCTACAGGCGATTACAAGGAATTCATGATGAGAGAAGTTCGTTACAACTCTCTTATGCGTGCTAACCCCGAAAGAGCTAACGTACTGTTTGATAAGGCAGTTGCTAACTCCAAGAAGCGTTACGAGGATCTCGTAGGCCTTGTTGAATACTACAAGAAGGAATACTGCGGCGAATAATCCGCACGAAATAATCTAAAAGCCCAAAAATTTTGAATAGTCGGAATAGAATAGGTTTTTACGCCCCTCCGGGAAAACCGGAGGGGTTATTTTTCGACTTGTATACTTTTGCTTTTAATTATTAACAAGCAGTAACTATTCAAAATTTTATCAGATTTTACTTTTTTTATATGCTATTTTTAATCGAAAATTACCCTGAAATGCCGAGATTATATCGTAATGTGAAGCTTCCCCGTCATAATCGGTGATATTCGGGAATACAATCAATATATAAAACGTACAGGCACCCACGTCTGTGCTTGATGAAAAGGAACAAGTCAGTATGGAAATATTAGAGTGGATAAACGAAAACATAGTATGGGGCATACCGGTGCTTATACTGTTTGCAGGCTCGGGAATTATCTTCACAATAAGAACCAGATGCTTGCAGGTACTGCACTTCCCTACTATAATAAAGCGTACACTCCTTACAAAACAGCCTGAGGCTGACGGAAAGAAGGTTTCGCCTTTCAGAACCCTTACCGCCGCACTCGGTGCAACAGTAGGAACAGGAAATATTATCGCAATAGGAAGCGCTATTGCTTTTGGCGGTGCAGGTGCAATATTCTGGATGTGGATCTCCGCACTTCTCGGTATGGCTACCAGTTTTGCCGAAAACTATCTCGGTGCAAAATACAGAACCGTGCAATCGGACGGCCTTACGGGCGGCGTACCTTTTGCTTACATAAAAAAAGCATTCGGCGGCAAAAAGCTCGGTGCGTTCTTTGCGGGAATGTTCGCTGTCTGCTGTATAGGTGCCAGCTTCGGCATAGGTAATATGGCTCAGGTGAATTCGGCTTCAATGGCACTTCAGAACTGTCTTGGAGTACCTCTATGGGTATCAGGAATTCTTTGTGCCGCAGTAATTGCCGCAATAGCACCCGGAGGTATCCACCGCCTCAGTAAAGTTACATCATGGGTAATTCCGATAGCCGCAGGCGGTTATCTGCTCGGCTGTTTTGCTGTAATTATAATGAACATTGAAAATGTTCCTTCTGTATTCGCACGCATTTTCACAGAAGCTTTTTCGTTCAAGGCTGTAGGCGGAGGAACTGTAGGTGTTGTAATGCTCGAGGCTATGAAGTGGGGCGTAAAACGTGGCGTATTCTCAAACGAAGCCGGTCTTGGCTCCTCAGTAATGATTAATGCAAACTCAAGCGCCGACAAGCACCATACGCAAGGTATGTGGGCAATGCTTTCGGTTTTCATTGATACTATCATTATCTGCACTATGACAGCACTCTGCATTCTTTCAAGCGGTGCAGATCAGAAATCAAGCGTTGGTTTTGATATGGCGCTGATAGCATTCCAGGACGGACTCGGTGACTTTGCCGGTGCATTCCTCAGTATCGCAACATTCATCTTTGCGATAACAACCGTTACAGGCTGGTGGATATACGGCAGAAGCTGTTTCGTTTACCTTTTCACAAAGAAGTGGGTAGGCGTATATCTTGCAATTTTCATTGTTACCGCTTTCGTGGGAGCAGTGATTCAGGCGACAGTCGTATGGGACGTATCCGACCTGTTCAACGGCCTTATGGCAATACCGAACCTTCTTGCGATAATACTGCTTCGCAAGGAAGTCAAAGCTGACATTTAATTCCTTTAAAATCAGTAGATATTGAAATAGTAAAATAAAAAGCACAAGGTAGCGTGACCTTAAGAAAACCTGTTATACAGCCGTGTAATAAGTTTTCCCGACGTAAATTAAAAAGTCGGTTGCATTACGCTTACTTTGTGCAATTTTTTTGCTGTTTTTGCAATTTCGCTATTGACCTATTGCAAAAAATAGTTTATAATAGTAAATGGGGAACAAGGTACGATGAACAGTATCAGTAATTCCCTACCGAATGACTTTCATCAGCATAAGCTGATAAAATAAAGAAAAGGAGAACAATCGGTTATGACAAAGAATCAGAATGTTTTAAAGTGGGTTGAAGAAATGAAAGCCCTCACACAGCCCGACAAGGTTGTATGGATCGATGGCAGCGAGGAGCAGCTCAAGGCGCTTCGTGACGAGGCTATCGCAACAGGCGAGATGATTGAGCTCAACCAGGAAAAGCTCCCCGGCTGCTTATATCACAGAACAGCTGAAAACGACGTTGCCCGTGTAGAAGACAGAACATTCATCTGCTCAAGAGAGAAGGAAAATGCAGGTCCTACAAACAACTGGATGGATCCTAAGGAAATGTACGCTAAGCTGACAAAGCTCTATGACGGCGTTATGAAGGGTCGTACAATGTACGTTATCCCCTACTCAATGGGACCTATCGGCTCACCTATCGCTAAGGTTGGTGTTGAGCTGACAGACTCTATCTATGTTGTACTCAACATGGACATTATGACAAGAATGGGTGCACAGGCATTCAAGAACCTGCCCGATGACTCCAACGACTTCGTAAGATGCCTTCACTCAAAGGCTGACGTTGATCCCGAAAAGAGATACATCGTTCAGTTCCCCGAAGACAACACGATCTGGTCTATCAACTCAGCTTACGGCGGTAACGTACTGCTCGGCAAGAAGTGCTTCGCACTCCGTATCGCTTCTTACCAGGGCTGGAAGGAAGGCTGGATGGCTGAACATATGCTTATCCTCGGCGTTAAGAAGCCCGATGGCGACATCAAGTATATCACAGCAGCATTCCCCTCAGCTTGCGGTAAAACAAACCTCGCTATGCTTATTCCTCCCGAGGGATACAAGAAGGCAGGCTATGAAGTATTCACAGTAGGTGACGATATTGCATGGATGAAGCAGGGTCCCGATGGCAGACTTTACGCTATCAACCCCGAGAACGGCTTCTTCGGCGTTGCTCCCGGTACAAACGCAAAGAGCAACTACAACGCACTTGCATCTACAAGAAAGAACACAATCTTCACAAACGTTGCTATCAACAATGATGATATGACAGCTTGGTGGGAAGGTCTTGACAAGAATCCTCCCGAGAATGCAACAGACTGGAAGGGCAACAAGGTTAACGGTAAGGAATACACTGCAGCAGGCAACAAGCTCGCTCATCCTAACTCACGTTTCACAGCTCCCGCTCAGAACTGCCCCTGCATTTCACCTGAGTTCAACAACCCCCAGGGTGTTCCGATCTCAGCTATCATCTTCGGCGGCAGACGTGCAGCTACAACTCCTCTGGTTTACCAGTCATTCAGCTGGCAGCACGGCACATATGTAGGCTCTGCAGTTTCTTCTGAAACAACAGCAGCTGCTACAGGTGCAGTAGGCGTACTCCGTCACGATCCTATGGCTATGAAGCCCTTCTGTGGCTACCACATGGCTGATTACTGGGCACACTGGCTCGAAATGGGCAAGAAGCTCGGTGACAAGGCTCCTAAGATCTTCAACGTTAACTGGTTCAAGCAGGACGAGAACGGCAACTTCATCTGGCCCGGTTTCGGCGACAACATGAGAGTTCTCGACTGGATCATCAAGAGATGTGAAGGTACAATCGACGCTGAAAAGACTCCTATCGGCTACCTTCCTAAGAAGGGTGACATCAACCTCAAGGGTATCGAGGATGAGGTTACATCAGAAGTTGAAGACAAGCTGCTCGCAGTTGACAGAGACCTCTGGAAGAAGGAAGTAGAAGAGATGAAGGAATTCTACAAGCAGTTCGGTGACAAGCTCCCCGACGGCTTAAAGCAGGAACTCGCTGATCTCGAAGCAAGACTTGGCTAATCCATAACCGAATAAACTCCGATCCCCTGTTAATCGCTTAACAGGGGATTTTCTTATCCATCATACACTCTTAGCTGATATGCCACTCAGCAAATACCACACGCTGTCCACAGCATTATATACAGCAAAACGGCACCGGAAAATTTCCGATGCCGTTTCTGTATAAAATATATTAACCCAAAATTGTCTTATTCCTTTACACCACCGAGTGAAACACCTGCGATGATGAATTTCGATAAGCAGAAGTAAACGATGATAACAGGTATGATTGCTATGAAAATGAACATATAAACCTGACCCATATCAAACTTTAAGAAGTCTGCTGAACGAAGCTGTGCGATCATGATAGGCATTGTCTTCTTTGTTGATGTATCAATGATCAACGAAGGAAGGAAGTAGTTGTTCCATGATGCAACGAAGCTGAATATTGCCTGTACTGCAAGAGCAGGCTTCAGCATAGGAAGAACGATCGTGTTGAATGTTCTGAATTCGCCCGAACCGTCTATTCTTGCCGCCTCGATAATATCAATCGGAAGCGAGCTCTTCATGTACTGAATCATGAAGAAGAACACCGCAGGAGCTGCAATAGCAGGAACTATAAGAGGAATATATGTATCTCTTAAGCCCCAGTCGGTACACATACTGAAGAAACCGAGCGCAGAAACCTGTGTAGGAATCGTCATGATAAGTAATATGAAGTTAAAGATAAATTTCTTACCTTTGAAGTCATATACATGAATTGCATACGCTGTCATTGCTGAGAAATAAATTGATAATACTGCTGTACACGCTGCGATAATCAAGCTGTTGATAACACCGTTTATTACAGGTATCGTTGTGTTTGAAATCGCACTCTGGAAGTTATTGATAAATTGGCTTCCCGGCAGGAACGAAAAGCCGGACATAATATCGTAATGTGAACGGCTTGCGTTAACAAGCAGGATGTAGAAGAAGAACAAACACAGGATTGAGAAGAAGATAAGAACGATATAACAGATTATTCTGTGAATAATAAGCGTAGGCTTTACCTTCATATCCGGATCTGTTCTGTTCTGCTGAAGTGCTGAGGTATGTTCAAGTACCTTATCCTTTTTTGCCATGATACTTACTTACCTCCTTTTTTAGACTTCTTGTTGCTTCTGTCAGCAGCAAAGAAGTAGTAAACAACCAGGCTGAGTGCCGCACAAATAATGAATATAATTACTGAAAGTGCACCTGCCATACCATAGTTCTTAGATGTACCGATCTGTTCGTTCAGATACATAATAAGCGTCTTGGTAGTATTATTCGGGCTTCCCTGACCGTTAGTAAGGATCTGCGGTACATCGAACATCTGAAGACCGCCGATCAGCGAAGTGATCATAACGTATACAAGTATAGGTCTGATAAGAGGAAGTGTTATCTTCCAGAATATCTGTGAGCTGCTTGCACCGTCGATTTCAGCAGCCTCAATAACAGATTCGTTGATACCCATCATTGCCGCCATCAGCAGAATTGTCGTGTTGCCGAACCACATAATGAAGTTCATGAACGCTACAAGTCCCATCGTACTGCCTGTGTAGCTGAGGAATCTGAAAGCCTCGCCGCCGGTAGTATGCTTGATAAGCTCGTTGATAGGTCCGATATCGGAGAATATTGAGAATATCAGCATTGCAAATGCAGATGCCATGATAAGGTTAGGCATATACATTACAGTTTTGAAGAATCCAAGACATCTTAAACGAAGTCTTACATTAGTAAACCAGTAAGCAAAAAGTAATGAAATGATTATCTGCGGAACAAATCCCAGTACCCACATGATAAGCGTATTCCATGTGAGCACAAGTATATTGCTACCTTTACTCATATCAAAAATTGCCACAAAGTTATCAAATCCGACAAACTCCGGTCCTACCCAACTAAGACCCGACTTGAAGTATTTGAACACACTGTAATAGAAAGTCTGAATAAGCGGCCAAGCCTGGAAAACAAGGAAAACTAATGTGAACGGGAGCATAAATATGTAGCCCCATTTTTTATATTTCCCGATTTGTCCTTTTCTGGCTTTTACCGGCGCACTTCCTGCGTTAGCTGCCTGAGCCATAAAAACACTCCTTATAAAAATCTCAGTATATTCTCCATCTTGAGCAGTCAAGTATGTTAATAAGGCGGAAACATCGGTAATTCGCCCCATTAACATACTTGACTGCGAATTCACAGAACCCGCAGTCAAGATGAAGGTCAATATTGTTTAAGCCACAAAGCCTTGATTATGCGTTAGCGGGCTTCTTGAGCTCAGGATACTTAACAATAGCAGCCTCATAGAAGTTCTTGAGTGCTGTATCCTTATCAACAGTACCGTCGAAGTATTCCTTGAACTTAGCCTGGAATGTCTCGTTAAGACCCTGGTCGTAGATAGAAATCTTGCTCATATCGATCTTGGGAGCTGTTTCAACGAACAGAGCGATGTGGTTCTGACCGCCTAAGAAGGCTGACTTGAAGTCAGAAGCAGCGAGTTCCTTCATTGCAGCTTCGTTGTTGTAGTAGTCCTGTGTATCCTTTGTGAACTGAACGCCGAAGTCCTTGTTGCAGCAGAATGCCTTCATAACATCGCCAACTAATGCAGCGTTGTCTGTGCCCTTTGCAGCAGCGAGCCAAGTACCGCCCCAGAAGTAAGCCTGAGGACCGTAGCAAACTGCCCAGTCACCGTAACCGCCGTTACCTACTTCGAGCTTACCGCCTTCTTTTTCCTTAACTGCAAGTGAGTTACCTGCAAGTGTGAAGTTGATGCCCCATGTTGAGTAGAAGAAGCCGAATACCTTACCTTCGGGACCCTGGTCAGCAGCCCAAGCATCAGTCCAAAGAGATGTCTTGTTGTTATAACCCTTGTCTGTGTATGTCTTAGTCTGGTCAACCCACTTCATGATGTTGGCGTCAACGATGATTTCCTTGTTTTCGTTTACCCAAGGAGCAGCAACGTTGTTTGAGAAGGTTCTGTATGCATCATCATAACCTGAGAGCATCTTGTAACCCTTATCAGCAGCCTTAGCAGCTACTTCGTCAAACTTTGTCCAGTCAGCGAGAGCTTCCTGTACCTTTTCGGGATCGTCTGTGCCGAGAACGTCCTTAGCAATTGAACGTCTGTAAGCATACAGACCGGGAGTTGCCTGCCACGAAACACCCTTCAGTACCTTTGAGCTATCCTGAGTTGTGCAAACGTCCTTTGTATACTGATACATACCTGAAAGATCTTCGTCTGTCAGACCGAGTGACTTAACATCAAGTGTGTACTCTGAGTTAACATACTTGAGAGCGTAGTCAGCTTCAAATAAGAACATATCGATCTTGTCGTCAGCAGATGCAGCTTCGTTCTTGGGAAGGTCTTCATCGAGCTTGTTCTGATAAGCGTTGTTAGCGTTTTCAGTTTTCTTGAAGTTAACTGTAACGCCCTCAGGCATCTTATCCTTTAAGTACTTATTAAAGTAGTTCTCGAACTCTTCGTTCCATACAGCGATGTTAAGAGTCTTGCCTTCGCCTTCCTTAAGTGTGAACTTATCGGAAGTTCCTGCGTTGCTTGAATCATCAGTCTTGCTTGAATCATCAGTCTTGCTTGAGTCTTCAGTCTTGCTCGAATCTGTTGTAGAAGATCCTGCTGAGCTTGTAGCGTTGCTTGAGCAGCCTGCTACTGCGCCCAGAATTGATGCAGATGCTAATACAGCTGCTAAAATTCTTTTCTTCATTGGTAATTCCTCCAGAAGTATTCATTGTTGTGAATAGCTATCGCTTTCACTGCCTGACCTTGCGGCCTCATTAAAGAGGAGCTGTAAACAATCCCCCGGTAAGAACAGGCTTCCGGTTGAAGCTCCTGTGACATAACGGTATATACTGCCGTATATGTAACAATGGATAATTCACTAAAAAGACCTGTAGCTTGTCAAAAGTTTTGTTCACTTTTTCCTCGTTGACATAATCATATCACACATTTCACAAATTTGCAAGCATTTTAAGCTCTCAGTTGTGTTTTTTTACCGTAAACGATTACAAAAAATGTTTTTTTGGCACTTTTCCGTCATCATGCACAAAAATCTGTTACATTTTTGTAACAATTCGGTCGCAACTTTATTACTGATTTTCCCTGTTTTCCCCTCTATAATCGGAAATTCTTCAATTGTAACGCTGTGCAAACGATTTTATGTTAATTTAGTTCACAAAAAGTTTGTAAAGTAATTAATGTACATATAGCACAAAAACAAAGCGGCACTATTGTTGAAAAAGCACAATTTAAGAGATTTTCTGCTTTAGCACTTGAATTTGTTATTAAAATAAGGTAAAATGATATAGTAACAAGTACGGAGGGAAAGCATGAGATCTATGAATAAAATACAGCTTACAACAGCTTTGATAAGCCTCGGTAAATTTTCATATATGTCTTTTTCTACGCCGTATTATAAGAATAAGTGTATTTTTTAAGCTGTGCAATTGGATTACACAGCTTTATTTATTTTCTGAAAGGATGTTCGTAAATGAAAAAAGTAGCCATAGTAATGGGCAGCGATTCCGATCTGCCTATCGTCAAAAAAGCGGCTCAGGTGCTTAAGGACTTCGGAGTTCCTACAGAGCTTCGTGTTCTCTCCGCTCACCGTTGCGCCGCAGAGGTTTCCGAGTTTGCAAGAAACGCCGAAAAGAACGGCACAGGCGTTATCATTGCCGCCGCAGGCAAAGCCGCTCACCTTGCCGGAGCTATCGCAGGTCAGACTCCCCTGCCGGTTATCGGCATCCCGATAAAAGCAAGCGCACTTGAGGGCATAGATGCACTTCTGTCTACAGTACAGATGCCCGCCGGAGTTCCTGTTGCTACAGTAGCTATTGACGGTGCGGCAAATGCGGCATTCCTCGCCGTACAGATCCTTGCGGTATCAGACGATGCCCTTATGGAAAAGATGAAGGCATACCGTGCAGCACAGACCGCAAAGGTTCTTGAGGCTGACAAAAAAATGGAGCAGGTACTTGCCGAGCTTTGATCGGTGTACTATATATAATGTAATCAATAAATACGGCACAGCCGCTGAAGAAAGGATAAACAAAATGGAAAAGAAAGAACAGCTTTACGAAGGAAAGGCAAAGAAGGTATTTGCAACCGATGATCCCAACCTTGTTATCGTATCCTACAAGGATGATGCAACAGCATTCAACGGCCTCAAGAAAGGCACTATCTCAGGTAAGGGCGTTATCAACAACAAAATGACGAACTATATGTTCGGTCTGCTTGAAAAAGCAGGTGTTCCCACTCACCTTGTTAAAGAGCTGAACGACAGAGAAACACTCGTTAAAAAGGTTTCTATCGTTCCCCTCGAAGTAATCGTAAGAAACGTAGCCGCAGGCAGCTTCTCGAAGAAGCTCGGCATCGAGGAAGGCACAAAGCTCCTCTGCCCCACGCTTGAATTCAGCTACAAGAATGACGATCTGGGCGATCCTTTCATCAACGACTACTATGCGCTTGCACTCGGTCTTGCAACAAAGGAAGAAATCGACCTTATCTCAAAGTACGCTTTCAAGGTAAATGAATTTATGCTTGACTTCTTCAAGAAGCTCAACATCGACCTTATCGACTTCAAGATTGAATTCGGTAAGACCTCAGACGGCACAATAATTCTTGCTGACGAGATTTCTCCCGACACCTGTCGTTTCTGGGACAGCACAACTCACGAGAAGCTCGACAAGGATCGTTTCCGTCGTGATATGGGCGGTGTCGAAGACGCTTACGCTGAAATAATGAAGCGTCTTATGGGCGAATAATCCCGACAATTGAAAAGAATCTAACAAGAAAAGGCAGGATAATATATGGGTGGATTTTTCGGTGCGGCGTCAAACAACGACTGCATAACCGATGTTTTCTTCGGAACAGACTATCACTCCCACCTCGGAACACGCAGAGGCGGTATGACCGCATACAGCCCCGACAGAGGCTTTCAGCGTGCTATCCACAGTATTGAAAACTCACCGTTCAGAACAAAGTTTGAACAGGACGCTACGGATATGAGGGGAAAGCTGTGTATCGGCTGTATCAGCGATACCGACCCTCAGCCCCTGCTGGTGCGTTCAAAGCTCGGTATTTATTCGGTATGCAGTATCGGCATAATCAGAAATGCCGAACAGCTTTCAACCGAGCTGCTCGAGAGCGGCTGTGCAAACTTTGAAACAATGAGCAGCGGCAGTATAAACTCCGGCTCGCTCATCGGTGCGCTTATCGCACAGAAGGACAATTTTACCGACGGTATAAGATATGCCCAGAGCAAGATTGACGGTACAATGTCCCTTATCATTCTTACAAAGGACGGAATCATCGCCGCAAGGGATCAGTACGGCAGACTTCCTATAATTGTAGGAAAAAGGAGCGACGGATACTGCGTATCCCTCGAGTCATTCGCATTCCAGAAGCTTGGCTACAGCACATATAAAGAGCTTCGTCCCGGCGAAATAGACATGATAACTGCGGACGGCTGTGAAGTGCTGAGCGACGGCGATGAAAGCAAAATGCATATATGCTCGTTCATGTGGACATATTACGGCTATCCGAATGCGGTATATGAGGGTGTGACCGTTGAAACGATGCGTACACGCAACGGCGAGATTATGGCGGAGAACGATATAAAGAACGGCAAGCTGCCCGACGTTGACTATGTATGCGGTATTCCGGATTCGGGCGTACCTCACGCAATAGGCTACGCAAACAGGAGCGGTATCCCGTTCGCACGTCCTTTTATCAAGTACACTCCCACATGGCCCAGAAGCTTTATGCCTACCAACCAGACAATGAGAAATCAGGTAGCTAAAATGAAGCTGATTCCGGTCCACGAGCTTATTGAGGGTAAAAAGCTGCTGTTCGTTGACGACAGCATAGTAAGAGGAACTCAGATGAGAGAAACAGTAGAGTTCCTTTATGAGAACGGTGCTAAGGAAGTACACATGCGCAGCGCCTGTCCTCCGATAATGTACGGTTGTAAGTATCTCAACTTCTCCCGTAGCACATCGGAGATGGAGCTGATTGCAAGACAGATAATTGATGAGGCCGAGGGTGCAGATGGTATCAGATTTATCGACGAGTACAGTGACACAAACACAGAGCGTGGAAAGAAACTGCGTGACGAAATATGCCGCAGACTAAAGCTGACATCGCTTGAATTCCAGTCGCTTGACGGAACTGTACGGGCAATAGGCAAGCCACAGTGTGAGCTTTGCACTTATTGCTGGGACGGAAAGGAATGACTCCATTGACAAGCGGTTTGCATGAAGAATGCGGCGTGTTCGGTGTTTTTGCAAAAGAAAAGACCAACGTTGCCGCAACAACATATTACGGATTATTCGCATTACAGCACAGAGGACAGGAAAGTTGCGGCATCGTTGTGAACGATGACGGCGTTTTCAACTCCTACAAGGACACCGGTCTTGTGAACGATGTGTTCACTCCCGAACGCCTTGACGGACTTGGACAGGGCAATATGGCGGTAGGTCATGTGCGTTACGGCACGACCGGAGCAAATGCCCGTCTTAATGCCCAGCCTATTCTGGTAAATCATTATAAAGGAAGAATGGCTCTCGCCCATAACGGAAACCTTGTAAACACTTACGAGTTACGTCACGAGCTTGAAAAGCAAGGCTCTATCTTCCATACGACAAGCGACACAGAAGTTATAAGCTACCTTGTAACAAAGGAACGGCTTGAAGCACCCTCTATAGAGGAGGCTCTCAACCGTGCGATGAATAAGATAAACGGCGCATATTCGCTCGTTATCATGTCGCCTGCAAAGCTTATCGCCGCCCGTGACGAGAACGGCTTCAGACCGCTCTGCTACGGCATAACAAACGAGGGAACATATATAGTTGCCTCCGAAAGCTGCGCTCTTGACTCGGTCGGCGCTAAATTCGTAAGAGATCTGCTCCCCGGCGAGATTGTTGTATTCGATGAAAACGGAGTACGCTCCATAAAAGATCATTGCGGCAAGCGTCCGCATACTTTGTGCGTTTTTGAATATATCTACTTTGCACGTCCCGACTCGGTCATAGAGGGTGCATCGGTTCACGAGGCAAGACTTCGTGCAGGCGCATTCTTAGCGCTTGAGCATCCCGTGCAGGCGGATATAGTAATCGGTGTTCCCGATTCCGGTATAGATGCCGCCATAGGATATTCTCACCAGTCGGGTATTCCCTACGGCATCGGCTTCATCAAGAACAAATACATCGGCAGAACCTTTATCTCTCCCGGTCAATCGTCAAGAGAAGATAAGGTGCGTATAAAGCTGAACGCTGTTGCCAGCGTCGTAAAAGGCAAACGTGTCGTTCTTATAGACGATTCTATAGTAAGAGGCACCACAAGCGGCAGGATTGTAAAATTACTGCGTGATGCGGGAGCCACCGAGGTTCATATGAGAGTATCCGCTCCCCCGTTCCTCAATCCCTGCTACTACGGTACCGACATAGATTCGAGAGAACACCTTATCGCTTGTCATCATTCGATAAAAGAAATCAGCGACATAATAGGCACAGATTCGCTCGGCTATCTGAGCGTGGAAAACGCAAAGAAGCTTGCGGTACACGCAAACGGCTGTGAATGCGGCTATTGCACCGCTTGCTTCAGCGGAGAATACCCCACGAATATTCCCACGGAAATGCACAAGGATAAATTCGACAGGAAAATCAGCGAAAGCAAAGAAAAAACCACCACATAAGGACATCTGTCCCCAAACGGAAGGAATTATTATTATGAAGAACAGTTTTTCAGAAAGCTATAAAGCAGCAGGCGTTGACGTTACCGCAGGCTACGAAGGTGTTCGTCTGATGAAAAAGGACGTTGAACGCACCAATACCCCCGGTGTACTTACAGGCATAGGCGGATTCGGCGGTCTGTTCCAGCTTGATATTGCAGATATGAAAGAACCCGTACTCGTTTCGGGTACAGACGGTGTCGGCACAAAGCTCAAGCTCGCAATGCTGATGGACAAGCACGATACGATCGGTATAGATGCGGTCGCTATGTGCGTAAACGACATAATCTGCTGCGGTGCAAAGCCTCTTTATTTCCTTGACTATATTGCTATAGGCAAGAACGTACCCGAAAAGGTAGCCGCTATAGTAAAGGGTGTTGCTGACGGCTGTGTACAGTCAGGCTGTGCGCTTATAGGCGGCGAAACCGCTGAGCATCCCGGAATGATGCCCGAAGACGAATATGACATCGCAGGCTATTCAACAGGTGTCGTTGACAAGTCGAAGATAATCGACAACAGCACCGTAAAGGAAGGCGACATCATAATCGGCCTTGCTTCCACAGGCGTTCATTCAAACGGCTTCTCTCTTGTAAGAAAGGTGTTCAACATAAACAGCAAGGAAGTTCTTGATGAAGTCCTCCCCACAGGTAAGACTCTCGGTGAAACTCTCCTTACACCTACAAAGATATATGTAAAGCCCATTTTGGAGCTTATCTCAAAGAAGAACGTAAAGGCTATCTCGCATATCACAGGCGGCGGCTTCAACGAAAACGTTCCTCGTTCACTCCCCGACGGCTTCACGGCAAAGATTACAAAGCACAGCTACGAAGTGCCTTATATCTTCAAGCACTTACAGGAAGTCGGAAACATCTCCGAACACGATATGTACAATACTTTCAATATGGGTATCGGTATGACCGTTGTAGTTGACAAGGACGATGCCGATGAAGCTGTACAGATACTCAGAAATGCAGGCGTTGAAAGCTACTGCATCGGTGAAATAATCAAGGGTGACGAGGGCATCATAATTGAGTAATATGAAAAATATCGTTGTACTTGTATCGGGCGGCGGAACTAACCTGCAGGCGCTTATTGATGCCGAAAAGTCCGAAGGACTCGGCGGAGGTAAAATCACCTGCGTTATTGCGTCAAAGCCCGATGCCTACGCACTGACAAGAGCCGCAGATAACGGCATAAAGACAAGAGTTCTCGCAAGACGTGACTATGCCGATGTTGCCGCTTACAGCAAGGCTATGGCTGACGCTTTAAAGGAAGAGCAGGCTGACCTTGTTATCTATGCAGGCTTTATGACAATACTTGACGAGCAGGTATGCGATGCGTTCAGGTATAAGATGATAAACGTTCACCCCGCCCTTATCCCCTCTTTCTGCGGAAAGGGCTACTACGGACTTCACGTTCACGAGGAAGCGCTAAAAAAGGGCGTAAAGGTAACAGGCGCTACCGTTCATTTTGTGACAGCGGAATGTGACGCAGGACCTATCATTCTGCAAAAGGCAGTTGAGGTCAGAAACGGCGACACCCCCGAAATTCTTCAGAAACGTGTTATGGAGCAGGCTGAGTGGAAGATTCTTCCCCGTGCCGCACGTCTTTTCTGCGAGGGAAAGATAACCGTAAAAGACGGCATAACTATAGTGGAGGAATAATGAACGAAGAAAAATTTAGCGGTAAAGCAGAAATATACGACAAGTACCGTCCCACATACCCTACGGCACTGATTAACGTTCTTTATAATGAAATACACGGAGATGAAAACAGCCGTGTTGCCGATATCGGCGCAGGAACGGGCATATTTACAAAGGCACTTCTCGGAAAATTCCGCAATGTAACAGCAGTTGAGCCAAACGGCGATATGTATTCGGTGCTGAGAGCAAATCTGCCGGATATCACGGCTGTACAAAACAGTGCCGAAAACACAGGATTGCCGCAAAGTTCTTTTGACCTAATCACCACAGCGCAGGCATTTCACTGGTTTGATAAGGATATGTTCAGAAATGAATGTAAACGTATACTGAAACCGAACGGAAAACTTGCTGTTATATGGAACAGACGTGTGCGGAATGATTTTTGGGCAAGGCGTGACGAGATCTTTACAAGGTACTGCGAAACATTCCACACGGGGCACGTCTTTGTCGGACATAACGGCGTTGATGAGGACAAAGAGGGCGACAAATTCTTCAAAGAAGTATATTTGGGCGACTGCAAGGTTTTCACATACGATAACCCGTTTCTTATGACAAAGGAACAGTTTATCGGAGATACGCTGTCACGTTCACACGCACCGAAAAGCAGTGACGGCAATTACAGGGAATTTTTATCGGAGCTTGAAAAAGCGTTTGACGAATTTGTAACGGACGGTCATGTGACCGTGTTATATCAGACGGTGTGCTATCTCGGCACGCTGTAATCAACAGGAGGCTATATGGAAGTTGTAACACTTGAAAAAGAGCTTAACTCTCTTGCTTATCACGGCAGAGGCATCGTGATAGGAAAATCCGCAGACGGCACAAAAGCGGTAATCGCCTACTTTATTATGGGCAGAAGCGAAAACAGCCGTAACAGAATTTTTGTAGAGGACGGCGAGGGCATCAGAACACAGGCTTTCGATGAAAGCAAGATGGAAGATCCCCACCTCATCATTTATGCACCCGTAAGAGTTCTCGGCAACAAGACGATAGTTACAAACGGCGACCAGACCGACACTATCTATGAGCTTATGGACAAGCAGATGACATTCGAGCAGGCTCTCAGAACAAGAGAATTTGAAGATGACAAGCCCAACTACACACCGAGAATTTCCGGTATAGTCCACCTTGACAACGGCGATATGAATTTCGCAATGTCTATCTTAAAGAGCGCAGACGGCGACGGCTCATCATGTCAGAGATACACCTACGCTTACAGCAATCCTTTAAACGGCAAGGGCAAATTCATTCACACCTACAAGTGTGACGGCAACCCCCTGCCAAGTTACGAAGGCGAGCCTAAAACAGTGGTTATTCCCGATATGGATATAGACACGTTCACATCAATGGTATGGGAAAACCTCAATGCAGACAACAAGGTTTCACTCTTTACACGTTACATCGACATTGCCACAGGCAAGTACGAATCACGCATAATCAATAAAAACAAGTAAGCGAAAGGAACTTTACTACAATGAACGAACTTCAGTTAAAGTACGGCTGCAACCCCAATCAGAAGCCGTCAAGAATATTCATGGCAAACGGAAATTCACTTCCTATCGAAGTGCTTAACGGCAAGCCCGGTTATATAAACTTTATGGATGCCTTCAACGGCTGGCAGCTTGTAAGCGAGCTTAAGAAGGCTACGGGTCTTCCCTCCGCAACATCATTCAAGCACGTTTCACCCGCAGGCGCCGCTGTAGGACTTCCCCTCACAGACACGCTCAAGAAGATATACTGGGTAGACGATCTCGGTGAGCTGTCACCCCTTGCCTGCGCTTATGCAAGAGCAAGAGGCGCTGACAGAATGTCATCATACGGCGACTTCATCGCTCTGTCGGACAAGTGCGATGTTTCAACGGCAAAGATAATACAGCGTGAAGTTTCCGACGGTGTTATCGCTCCCGATTACGATCCCGAAGCGCTTGAAATTCTCAAGTCAAAGAAAAAGGGCAACTACAATATAATCAAGATCGACCCCGAGTACGTTCCCGAGCCTATCGAGCGTAAGCAGGTTTTCGGCGTTACTTTCGAGCAGGGCAGAAACGAGCTGGTTATTGACGATAAGCTGTTCTCAAACATTGTGACCGAGAATAAGAATATACCGGAGAGTGCAAAGATCGATCTTGCAATAGCAATGATTACATTAAAGTACACTCAGTCAAACTCCGTAGCTTACGCTTGCGGCGGTCAGGCTATCGGTATCGGCGCAGGTCAGCAGTCAAGAATCCACTGCACACGTCTTGCAGGTACAAAGGCTGACAACTGGTACTTAAGACAGTCACCTCAGGTTATGGGCTTACAGTTTGTTGATAACATAAGACGTGCCGACAGAGATAACGCTATCGACCTCTACATCGGCGAGGATTATATGGACGTTCTCGCAGACGGCGCATGGGAAAACATCTTCAAGGTAAAGCCCGCCGTATTCACGACAGAAGAAAAGAAAGCATGGCTTGCAACAATGAAGGGTGTTTCGCTCGGCTCAGACGCATTCTTCCCCTTCGGTGACAACATTGAAAGAGCGCACAGAAGCGGTGTTGAATACATAGCACAGCCCGGCGGCTCTATCCGTGACGATAATGTTATCGACACCTGCAACAAGTACGGTATCGCAATGGCATTCACGGGAATCAGACTTTTCCACCACTGATAAGCTCGTAAACGGGCGGCACGTCCGCCCGTTATTTTTAAATTTAGATAAAGGTATCACTATGCATTTCACTTACACAGATAAAGACATCCTTGACGGCAGATTTGAATTCAGACAGAGCGGTACGTTTCGGGTATTGTCACCGTTTGCCGCATTGAAAATAGCAATAGCGTGTATTGTTGAATTGATGTTCGCCCTGTATTCATTAAATGTATTGTTGAATGGAGGAGCAATATCTGACAACACCTCAATTATAATAATAAAAATTGCTCTTGCCGTAATTCTGCCGATACTGCCAATATGGTATATAATGATAGTTACAGGCGGCGAACAACAGTACAGCTACTATGCCGATGAACGTCTTATGCGTATAGCAAATAAACGTCATACCTATATTTTCAGGTACTCGGACATAGAAAACGTGACCTACAAGCCTATGACCTTGTTCAGAAAGCAAAAGGGTTATACAGTGACTGTCACGACCAAAAATACCACGCTGTTCTTCCGTTATATCATGCCGGCAAACGCAGAATTTTTCACAATACAGTCCACACCGTTCTATATTCTTCAACATCCGCCGATAAAGGCGGAAGAAAGGAAAGACCGATGAAAAAAGCACTGTTATTGATTTGTACCGCATCAATTCTCGTAGGAATGTGCGGTTGCTCCAAAACGATCAAAAACCCGCTTGACATAACTCCGGATAGCCGTACCACATCATCAACGACCCCCGTTCCCCAAACAGTGACACCTCAGACCACCGCAGTAACTACTGCGGCAACATCAACGCAAACTACAAAAGCGGAAACAACGACCGCAAAGCCCGAAACCCCGAACACGTCAATTACCGACAAGTCCGAAACGAAAAAACCGTCCCCTGCCCCTGCTCAGTATACCCCCGTTGGAAGTCCGACCAAGTATAAAATAAACAAATTTTCTCTGATGTACGATGACGGAGTATACTTCAATACCGGCGTCAGCGAATATGAAGAAGATAAAAACGAGCTTTATCTTGTACATTATTCCGATGACGGCGAGATCACATCCAATATCGTTGCTATGTGCAGCGATGAGGACGAAGATACAAAGTGCAGAACGGTAGCCGAGATCGGCGAGGAATTCATGAGTTATTATGTCGTTGGCGATAATGTCGATTCATCGACCAAGAGCATGGTTAAAATCGGCAACACCGACGCATTTTACGGAACTGTAAAATCCTCGGACGGAGATAATTCCGTTGCCGCAACACAGCACATATATTTTGCCCGCCACGGCAATAAAGTGTACACATTGATTGCTCTGCACCTTGACAATAACGAAGAAGCGGTCACAAAGGCGCTTGAATACACGCTCGGGTCAATGTCGTTTGACAATTCGGTAAACACATGACAGCAGAATTAAAGTCATTATCTGCGTCATTGACCGCTCCGAAGCTGCCCGATAATCTTTTTACGGTAACAGATATTGATGCCGAGCTTTCAAAAGTGCGTGATGACGAATCGGATTTTATTGCGGCAGATTTTTCGAGGCTGATATGCGCCGAAACCGATTTTTCGGCTATCTGTTTCAGAAACTGCCTGTTCCACGGATGCCGCTTTACAGCCTGCGATTTTACCGGATGCACTTTTATAGATTGCGTTTTCAAGGGCTGCGATATTTCGAACAGTGATTTTTCCGAAAGCTATTTCAAAGCCTGCTCGTTCATCTCCTGTAAAGCGGTCGGCACGGCTTTTAAATACTCGTTTTATAAAAACGTCAGCTTTGACGGCGGCAGCTTTGAGTTGTCGGATTTTCAGCGTTCAAAGCTGCAAACGGTAGCTGTGACAGATACCGACTTCTCCTCCGCTCTGTTTTCTTCGTGTGAGATAAAACAAACGGAGCTTAAAAACGTTACGCTGGCAAGGTCTGTGTTTTTCGGCACAAAGCTCGCAGGGCTTGACTTCACCTCCTGTAATATCGAAGGTCTTACCGTTTCCGATACGGGAGCGGAGCTTAAAGGCGCAAAGGTCGATGTGTGGCAGGCGGCAATGTTCGCAAAGCTGCTTGGCCTTATCATCGAATAATGAATAAATCAAAAGAAAGAAAGGTATTTTTAACATGAACGTACTTGTAATAGGCGGAGGCGGCAGAGAACACGCCATAATAACAGCCCTTGCAAAATCTAAGAAGGTAGACAAGCTGTATGCCGCACCCGGCAACGGCGGTATCTCAAAATATGCCGAGTGCTTTAATGTAAAGGCAACCGATATTGACGGCTGTGTTGAACTTGCAAAGAAGCTCAGACCCGACTATGTATTCGTAGCCCCTGACGATCCGCTGGTTATGGGTATGGTGGACAAGCTAAACGCAGAGGGCTTCAAGACCTTCGGACCCAGAGCAAATGCCGCTATTCTTGAGGGCAGTAAGGTTTTCTCGAAGGCTCTGATGAAGAAGTACAACATTCCCACTGCGGCTTACGAAACCTTCACAGACGCAGACGAGGCTATAGCATATATCAAAAAGCAGAACAGCTTCCCTGCCGTTATCAAGTGTGACGGTCTTGCACTCGGCAAGGGCGTTATAATCGCAAAGGACGAGCAGGAGGCAGAAAACGCAGTATGTTCAATGCTCCTTGACGGAAAATTCGGCAAATCCGGCAGTGAAATAGTTGTCGAAGAATTTATGACAGGCCCCGAAGTAACCGTTCTTGCGTTCACAGACGGCAAAACAGTAAAACCTATGATAAGTTCTATGGATCACAAGCGTGCTTATGACAACGATGAGGGTCTTAACACCGGCGGAATGGGTACGATAGCGCCCAACCCCCTCTACACCCCCGACAAACAGCAGGAATGTATGGAAAAGATATTCCTGCCTACTATAAAAGCTATGGCGGCTGAGGGCAGACCGTTCAAGGGTTGCCTTTACTTCGGTCTTATGCTGACCCCGAACGGTGCAAAGGTGATTGAATACAACTGCCGCTTCGGTGATCCCGAAACACAGGTGGTTCTCCCCTTGCTTGAAACGGATATTATGGATATAATCGAAGCTGTCTGGGAAGAAAAACTCGATACGCTTGACATCAAGTGGAGCGATAAATCGTGCGCCTGCGTTGTAATGGCAAGCGGCGGCTACCCCGAAAAGTACGAAACAGGCAAGGTGATAAGCGGACTTGACGAAAACGGTCAGTGCGAGGGTGCATTCGTTTACCACGCAGGCACAAAGCTGGAGGACGGAAAGTTCCTTACGGCAGGAGGACGTGTTCTCGGTATTACCGCTTACGGCGATACATTAAAGGAAGCGCTCGACACAGCTTATAAGGCAGTGGATACGATCAGCTTTGAAAAGGCACATTACCGCCACGATATAGGAAAAAAAGCTCTTTCCGCTTTAAAATAATTCCCGAAAACACTTGCATTTCATTTCCTTTTATGTTATAATAGCATTTGCGTGTTAGAATAATTTTGGGTTTGTACGATAAACAGATCTCGGACTTACCCGTATTCCTATAAGGAGGACATATAAATGGGAATATTAGAAATAATCAGTGCTATTGTTCTGATTGTTGCCTGTGTTTTCATCGTACTCGTGGTACTTATGCAGGATACAAAGCAGGGTATGTCGCAGACGATTACAGGCGGTAGTGCAGACAACTATTATCAGAGAAATTCAGGCCGTTCAAACGAGGCTAAGCTGAACAGACTTACAAAGATTGCCGCAGTGATTTTCTTTGTTGTGGCTCTCGTTGTTAACTTCGTCGTTATGTACAGCGGTAACTTCAGCAAGTCGGATAATTCTTCGACAACAAGCTCCGCAACATCATCTGTAACATCTTCCGTTACAAGTGATGATTCCTCAACTTCATCAGCATCTTCCGATGCTTCATCGACAGATTCTTCTGTAACATCTTCAGATGCTTCTTCCGCTGATTCCTCAGTAGCTGAATCCTCATCTGAAACAAGCACAGAAACATCTGCAGAATAATTAATGCTTTTAAAAGCTGTCGCAATGCGGCAGCTTTTTTTGTATATACCTTAATTATTGCGGCAACATTCGCCGGATATAAGTAAATGCTGAGCTGTTGAAAAAAACACCCTGTTATGATACAATATAATCAATGATTATTAAAAGCAACTTACAGACAAATCGGAATTCGGAGTGATAATATGAGTCTTTTCAATGATAAATACAATGCTTTTCTTGCAGAATTCGGACAAGGGAGAAAAATGGTTCTTTCGACCTCTGAAAATAATAAAGTATCATCAAGGATGATGAGCGTTATTCAGGTTAATGGTAAATTCTATTTTCAGACAGATGTTACTATGAAAAAATATCATCAACTTAAATTTAATAAAAATGTCGCTTTATGTATTGATAATATTCAAATTGAAGGGATATGTGAAGAAATAGGTCGCCCGTTGGACAACGATTTTTTCTCCGACATATTTCAAAAATGCTTCAAGGGTTCATTTGACGCTTATTCTTCATTGGAAAATGAACGACTGTTTGCTGTAAAGCCGTTATTTATTGAACGATGGATATACGATGGCAGTATCCCATACATCGAATCATTCAATATTACAAACGAACAATACAGTTGTAAAAAATATGTCAGCTTATAAAGAACGGAACAACCTTTTGCAAATCATCCGACATTAGATTTCACACAAAATCTCATACGCTCTAAGGCTGTTCTAAGCTAACCGCACTATAATATCAATATCATAAAGGACGGTGATATTATGAAGCTCCTGTTTGCAGAAGATGAGGTCAGTATGGCTGAGGCTGTAACCGACATTCTGACCTATCATAATTATACGGTAGACACGGTTTATGACGGTGCCGACGCTCTTGATTACGCAAAAGCCGAACAGTATGACGGGATAATTCTTGATATAATGATGCCAAAAATGAGCGGCTTGGAGGTGCTTAAAATACTACGGAGCGAGGGAAACACCACTCCTATTCTCCTGCTTACCGCAAAGGCTGAGGTCGAGGACAGGATAGCGGGGGTTGATATGGGTGCAGACGATTACCTTCCGAAGCCGTTTGTAATGGGCGAGCTTCTTTCCCGTGTCAGAGCAATGCTCCGCAGAAAAGACAGGTTCACACCCGATATAATGACATTCGGCAACGTGTCGCTCAATCTCAGCAGCTGCGAGCTTAAAGGACCGTTGCAGTCTATCGTCCTGCCCAAAATAGAATACAAGCTGATGGAGCTTCTTATGCTCAACTAGGGCATCTATCTTTCCACTGAAGATATTCTCGTAAAGGTCTGGGGCTATGAGAGCGATGCAGAGAGCGGCGCAGTATGGGTATATATATCCTATGTAAGAAAACGTCTTGCCGCTATCGGTGCGGATATTGAAATCCGAGCCAAGCGCAGTGTTGGCTATACTCTTGCAAAGATCGGGGATGCTGACTGATGGTAAAACAGCTTCAGAAAAAGTTTATCATATCCGCTATGTTGGCGGTAACAATTCTGCTTGTCGTGCTTATCGGCGGAATAAACATTTTCAATTATCTCACCACCAGTGGCGATAACGACAGACTTATGGAAATGCTCTGCTACAGCTTTGAAACCTCAACAAAGTGGAACGCAGATACAACCGACAATACTCAGCCCCCGCAGAGCATAAACGGCACTCAGCAAAATACAGCCGCCGACATATCCGGCAGTCAGAATAATCCCGATTTTCCGCCGCAAGACAATGGAACTAAACCGCCCGACGATAAAAAAAACAACGGCTTTGGCAGACACGATAAAAACGCAGTGGATTCTGCACGCTATGCCGCCGTTGCGATTGACAAAAACGGCAATATCATAAGGACGGATGTAACTCATATATCCTCGCTTACCGAGGAAGAAGCGACCGCTATTACCGAAGCACTTAAAAATACCGCTGCGGGAACAGGCACATACAGCGGCTTTCAGTACAGGATAAGCGAAACTAAGCGTGCAGAAGGTACGGTTATCATCCTGCTTGACAACGGTATGCAGATAAGCTCCTTCTTTACCGTACTGTTTATATCGGTCGGTGCAGGCATATTCGGCTGGCTTATGATGCTGCTGCTCGTAATTCTTCTTTCCCGAAAAACTATCGCCCCTGTTGCACGAAGCATTGAAAAGCAAAAGCAGTTTGTCACAAACGCAGGTCACGAAATAAAGACGCCGCTTGCCATTATCCTTGCCAATACAGATGCAATGGAGCTTCACAACGGCGAAAACAAGTGGAGCAAAAATATCCGTGCGCAAACGCTCAGGCTCAGCGGACTTATGCAGAATCTGCTGATGCTTGCCAAAATGGATGAAAGCTCAACAAAGCTCCCGATGTGCGAATTCGATATAAGCACTGCGGCAGAAGATACCGTCGGCGCATTTATAGAGCCTGCCGCCCTCAAAGGCATAATGATTGAACAGAACATAAAAAAAGGCATCAGGCTCAGCGGCAACCGTGACAGTATAGTACAGCTTATGACGGTACTGCTTGACAATGCTGTCAAATATACCGAAAGCGGAGGTGTCATAAGGGCTGAGCTTTACGGCAACGAAAAGAACATAACACTCAGCATCGCCAACACCTGCGAGCCTGTCGACCACCCCGAAAAGCTGTTCGACCGCTTTTACCGGGGCGACAGTGCAAGAACGCAGAAAAACGGCGGCTACGGCATAGGCTTATCGGTAGCGCAAGCAATAGCCGAACTCCACAAAGGCTCGATAACCGCTGAAAATGTATCTGCAACTGCCTCAGAAGCCCACACCGACACCACAGATAAACAAAACACCAATATGCTTAAGTTCACGGTTAAAATATAGGCAATACCACATAATTATTGTCGTGCGATTGTGCAGTCAGATTTTTCGTCAGATTGTATAAATTGAGTGCAGACAGGCTTGCGCCTGTCAAGCGAAATTTGTGCAAGATGACGGGAAATATGCAAGCAAGCGTGCGACAAAGGGATAGCCGTTAATTGTGCGGTATTGCCTATAAAAAACAACGGTTTGCAGACGGCTGAATCAAATCAACCATCTGCAAACCGTTTTGATTTTTATAGTGTACGATATATCCACTGCCATCTATGATATTTTCATCGCTCAATAATGCAGACTTACCGTTTCCGGTAGAGTTCCTTCATCTTGATAATGGTCGTAAATTCGAAAAACAATTTTCATTGCTATCATACCGATGTTCTTTTCTGTTCCAACCAAATGCCAGCAGTAACGACTGTTTTCAATAGTGATTTTTCCTGCGTCCAGCAATGCGCCGAAATCCACATCACGCCGTAAACGTTTGATAATAAGCTTCTTCTTGCCGCTATGCATCACTTTCAGTTTTTCATGGATCTCCGGCTCCACCATACTATCCTTACTGATTGCAATCCGTCCATCATAGACGTGTTCGCTATTTCTGTATTCCGGCTCATTGAGATTGAATGGTGCGTACTCATAAACCACAGTGTTTTCATCCTGCCATACAATTCTCGCAGAACCACCAAAGCCACGGCTCATTCCATCCACCACGCTTTATCCGCATAATCCAATGAGAAGCTGTCATCTACAAATTTCGATAAAATATCGCCGTCCGGTCGCTGTGGGTTTATGTTGCCTTGCGCCATAGCTTCACGCTGTGCTTTGGCTATATGGCTGAGGTCATTGCATTCCAGCAATATACCTTCTTCAAAAACAAGTTCAATCAGTTTCTTGTATGCCCAACCCCTTTGAAAACCCATGTGAATGTAATACTCCCGCATAAAGCCATCTCCGAGAAGTATTTTCCCTGTGTACGGAATTGGCATGTTAACATCCTTGTACACATGATGCCCGAAATGCGCTTTCATAATAATCTTTTTGCCGCCTTGACACTTGTATTCCTTAAACTCCGGCAGTGATACCTCTACGCCGTTTAACGGCGGATACTTATCATCTGAATTAGGTCAGTTTACAAGGAACTACACGCAGACCACGAAACGGGGGCTGCTGACAACAAATAAAGGCTGAGTATCAAGCACCGGGGAAGTGCGGAATATTCAGCCTGTTTTGTTGTCAGGGGTTTCCAAAGGGGCTTGCCCTTTGGCACACGACTTTGCTTGCAAAGTGTAGTGTGTTATACGCTCTGTCGGCGTTGCTGCGAAAATGCCGTTGCCGCCGGGGAGGGCAAGGGCATTTGAAACGGCAGGAAAACAGGGCTGTGATTGCGTGGCGTGGAGCCGCAAGCGCAAGGCTGGTTTCCTCAGCAGACAGGGCGTATATGAAAACTCCCGTCCTTCTTCCCATGCCGGACTTCGGGACAAAATGTTTCGAACTTGTGGACATACTCCCGCAAAAATTGAAATGGGCGGGAAGCCATTTTAGGGCTTTCCCGCCTTGATTGCCCATCAGCAAAGACGGGCGGGACTGTCAACGGCGGCACATAAAATGTGCCGTTCATCTTGACCGTTGACTGGCTCGGCTGGCTTTGCTATTTTCCAGATAAAATGGTATTCATAGCGCAAATACGCCCAAAATCATTTACTTGTTCAAACTCAATTTTCAAATCTTGCTGAAAATGAGCGAGTAATGTTTGATTGTCCCATTCATATTTCGTATTGTTCCACGAGAGAAATCCCTCCACAAAAATTTTGTGATCAATATGAAATTGTTGAATACATTGCGTCGTTATAGATACGAATTTTTGAACATCGACGGAGGCAAACACACTATCAGGAACACCTGAAAATGCAACAAAAATTGCTCCACCAGAATGTGGACCTCTGTAATAACAATACTTATCAACTAAGCCGCAAGTTACGATAGACAGGTTATGCCCGTTGAATGTATCGTCCAATGTAAATTCTGCTGTCGTTAGTGGCTCTAAATTCCAGCGTTCCCCCACTACTTTTGCGTGTGTGGCTACCTGAATAATTTTCTCGGAAAATCCATTGATATTTTCCCACCCCCACAGCCATGTGTTACTTGATGTTGCCTCGCTTCCGATGAATTGAAGCGGATACTTTTGATTTCCAAAAAGTATTACGCCCTCTGAAAAATCAACATTCCAGTCCTGCCCCTTTACCACCTGCTCACTACAAGCAGTCTGTATTGCTATCATTTTACCTAAGCAAGCTGAAAACACTTGAAACCAATTTTCTGTATCAATATTGAGATGCTCAATCCAAATATTTTTTCTGTTATCCTGTTTTCTGTCTTTGCCCCAAAATCTCATCTGTATTTCCCCCGTAATATATTTCTTTTATTTCCTCCCCCGCTGCGGGTTTGGATTTTTCAGCAAGTCCGACTTCTGTGCAATCTTTTTCAGCCACTTCTTTTCTTCCTCGGACAACTTCTTCAAGTTCAATTTGAGCCGCTTACAGATAAATGCCAAAGACGCTTGCTCCGGGTCGCTGCCCTCTTTGGCGGTTTCCTCGGCGGTCTGCAAAAAATCTTCCAGTGGGTTATCCTCCGGGACGCTGAAAAAATCGTCCTTATGTGTTTCCCGCAGGTCGAGGGCTATCTTGTTTATGTCCTGCTGTATCACATAGCGACAAAAGCTGTCATCGTCAATATGGGCGGCGATAAGCTGCCTTAACTGCGGGTCGGTCAGGCCGGGATTGTGCTGCTTCATAATCGTTGCGCTCATGGTATCTACTATGGCGTTTGCGGCCTGCACCTGCTTCACCGCCACGCCGTTCACATAGATTTCAAGGTCAGCCATGAGCCGGGGAAAATCCGGGTGTGTCGCCAGTTCACACAAGAGAGAATTGTCCATCAGCCCGCTTTTCAGCAGCTCAATCATATCATCACTCAAACGCAGGTCTGCAAGCTCGGCGTTTGGGTGATTTTTTGTTTTAGAGCGTCCCAGCAGGTAATCAACGGTCACTTCATAAACCTTTGCCAGATGGATAAGGGCATGGTGGCTGATGTCCTTGAGATCGTCCCCCTCATAACTGCCTAAAGCAGATTTGGAAAGGTGGGTTTCCTCCGCAAGCTGTTCCAGCGTCAGCCCTCGTTCCACACGCAGGTCTTTCAATCGTTCTTGTATGGATAGTTCCATACTCTCCCTCCTTGTCTGCTTGATAATCTGAAAGTTATTCGCACAATTCCTTACGGATATTTTCGCAGTCTTTCGCCATTTCCAGCATATCTTCATCATCTACCATTTCATGAAGATCATATTCGAGCGGAGAAGCACAGAACTCTGCTAAAGCCCGATTCATTGCTTGATCCTCCTCTGGCGTAGTTATGATTTTTACAAACCTATCTCGTTTTTCCCCATCAAACAGATTTTTTATATTGAACCCACCACTTTTCTTACTCTCAAGAATAAGTGCTGCCAAATCAGTTGCCAAATCAATAGCATAATAAAATTCGTGACATTGTCCCTCCGAATCAATGTATTCTAAATTGGGTGAGATATGGAAATTCCAGTTTAGTTTGCTAAGGCCAGTATCATTGAATATCTCACTCAGAGGTATTTCAGTTTTGCCTTTGTCATAGAGGTAGTCCACCAAGGTCAGGCTATCGTCTGTGCCACCGATATAGTTATACCAATATTTTTTAATATACATTTTATCTCCTCCTTATCACTTCCGCTTTGTCGTTCTGTTTTTTTATTATATCACAATTCCGAGAGCGTGTAAATAGCTTGTTTTCCGGGCTGATTTCCTACCTTTCGGACATACGGCACAGGCAATCAAAAAAGTATACACTTGAGATAGTTCATCGATGGACAGCACCTTGAAAACCAAATGACCGTCCGAAAAGGAATACCCCGGCAGGGGAAGCACCGCAAGGAGCCGACTTCTGGACACTTTGTCCAGAGGTCACTTCGGGAGAACTTGTCCCGAAGCTGTGGGGAGCGTGCCAGCGCCGGAACACGCCGCAGGAATGGGGCAGGAAGCCTTTTCGAGGAGAACGGCAACAGGAAAACGGAGGGACGCATGAGAAATAATCCATACAAAGACTTGCCGCCGTTAGAGCGTAAGCCGGACGGTTCCCTGTACCGCATGAACCCGGCGCAGAGGAAGCAGGCCAACGCCCTTATCCGGCGGGAGTGCTGTAACTGTGAAAACGGGGACTGTATCACCCTTGACGACGGGGACGCCCACGCCTGCCCCCAGATGATTTCTTTCTCGGTCTGCTGTAAGTGGTTCCGCTGGGCGATCTTGCCGCTGGCGGGGACGCTGGAAGCGGAGATTTACCGGGGACGGGATTTGAAACGCTGTGCGGTCTGCGGCGGCGTGTTCGTCCCGAAGTCCAACCGGGGAAAATACTGCCCCGGCTGCGCCGCCAGAGTTCACAGGCGGCAGAAAACAGAAAGTGAACGGAAAAGGAGGTCGAGCGTGGACAGTTAGGGCATAAAAAGTCCTTGATTTTCAAGGCTTCCAGAGTGCGGAACCGGGGGAAGTGGTATAAAGTACCGTCCTCCCCCAGAAACGCCGCCCTAACCGTCCACAAAACAAGATATGACAAGCACGATTTATATTCATCAGCCGGAGAAAGCGGTCAGCTTCACACGCTTGCCCAACTTTCTCTTTGAAGTCCCCACATTCAGCCCGTTGTCCAACGAAGCGAAGATACTGTACGCCTTTATCCTGCGCCGGACGGAGTTATCCCGCAAGAACGGCTGGGCGGACGAATACGGGCGCATTTACCTATATTATCCAATCTGCGAGGTGGCCGCCCTGCTTCATTGCGGGCGGCAGAAAGCGGTCAACACCCTGCGGGAATTGCAGTATGCGGGGCTCGTGGAGATACAGAAGCAGGGCTGTGGAAAACCCAACCGCATTTACCCAAAATCCTATGAAGCGGTTTCAAACGCCGACTTCAAGAAATCCGGTTCCGGTACGCCGGAGGGCTGAAAACCGTACTCATGGAGTACGATAATCAGTCCTCTTGAAGTACGAAAACCGGACGGAAGATAGAAATACAGAGATTAACAGATTTTATTTATATCTTATCCATTCCAATCCTATCTAAGATTTTCCGGCGGGATTTTCCCTGTGGAAAAGTCCCGGATAGGAAAGGAGTGGGGAAAGGAGTTCAATGGCACAACACGCAATTTTGCGATTTGAGAAGCACAAGGGCAACCCGGCGAGGCCGCTGGAAGCCCACCACGAAAGACAGAAAGAACAATATGCCAGCAATCCCGACATTGACACAAGCCGGAGTAAATACAACTTCCATATCGTCAAGCCGGAGGGCAGGTACTACCACTTCATTCAGAGCCGCATTGAACAGGCGGGGTGCCGGACACGAAAGGACAGCACCCGCTTTGTCGATACGCTGATTACAGCCAGCCCGGAGTTTTTCAAGGGCAAGTCCCCAAAGGAGATACAAGCCTTTTTCCAGCGGGCGGCTGATTTCCTCATAGACCGGGTAGGACGGGAGAATATCGTGTCGGCGGTGGTACACATGGACGAGAAAACGCCACATCTGCATTTGACTTTTGTTCCGCTGACAAAGGACAACCGCCTGTGCGCTAAGGAGATTATCGGGAACAGGGCTAACCTGACGAAGTGGAAGGACGATTTTCACGCCTACATGGTGGAGAAATATCCCGACTTGGAGCGTGGCGAGAGCGCCAGCAAGACAGGACGGAAGCATATCCCCACCCGGCTGTTCAAGCAGGCAGTCAACCTCTCCAAACAGGCGAGGGCGATTGAAGCCACGCTGGACGGTATCAACCCGATCAACGCCGGGAAGAAGAAAGAGGAAGCCCTTGCCATGCTGAAAAAGTGGTTCCCGCAAATGGAAAACTTCTCCGGGCAGTTGAAGAAATACAAGGTCACGATAAATGACCTTTTGGAAGAAAACAAAAAGCTGGAAGCGAGAGCCAGAGCCAGCGAAAGCGGCAAGATGAAAGACCGCATGGAGCGGGCGAAGCTGGAAAGCGAACTACAGAACATTCAACGGCTGGTTGACCGTATCCCGCCGGACGTGCTGGCGGAGTTGAAGCGGCAACAGCGGTACACAAAGGAAAGGTGATTGATATAAGCAGAATTTCACGCCGCCCCTGTGCGGCATTGTACCTTGAAAATTGAATATGGGAGGTTCTATGGAGCATATCAGATACAAAAAGGAAACAGAGGTCGTGACTTTTCAGGGAAAGGAAATCACGCTGGAAAATCTCTCCCCGGTGTTCACGCCGGAGCAGGAAGCGGCGAAGCGCCGGGAGTTGGAACAGCAGCTTTATGAGGTGTTCCGCAAGTACGCCGACAAGCGGCAGAGCGGGGAAGCCGGGGCGTAATATTTTCCAAAGCCACCGTTGATTTGCGGGGCTGCTGGCGGTATAATAATCGTGTCAGCAGCTCCGTTTCTTTTTTAAGAAAAGGAGCGACAAATGAACAACAGAATAGACGCAATCTATGCAAGACAATCGGTAGACAAAAAGGACAGCATTTCCATTGAAAGCCAGATTGAATTTTGCAAATACGAGTTGAAAGGCGGTAACTGCAAGGAATACACAGACAAAGGGTACAGCGGCAAGAACACAGACCGTCCGAAGTTTCAAGAACTGGTGCGGGACATCAAGCGGGGCTTGATTGCAAAGGTCGTGGTTTACAAGCTCGACCGTATCAGCCGTTCCATTCTGGATTTCGCAAACATGATGGAGTTGTTCCAGCAGTACAACGTGGAGTTTGTGTCCTCCACGGAGAAGTTTGACACCTCCACCCCAATGGGGCGGGCTATGCTGAATATCTGTATCGTGTTCGCCCAGTTGGAACGGGAAACGATACAGAAGCGGGTGACGGACGCTTATTACTCCCGCAGTCAGCGGGGCTTCAAAATGGGCGGGAAAGCCCCTTATGGCTTCCACACCGAGCCTATCAAAATGGACGGTATCAACACAAAGAAGCTGGTGGTAAACCCGGAGGAAGCGGCGAATATCCGGCTCATGTTCGAGATGTACGCCGAGCCGACAACCTCTTATGGGGACATTACACGGTACTTTGCCGAACAGGGGATTTTGTTCCATGGCAAAGAGCTGATACGCCCCACGCTGGCGCAGATGTTACGCAATCCCGTCTATGTGCAGGCAGACCTTGATGTGTACGAGTTTTTCAAAAGTCAAGGCACAGTCATTGTCAACGACGCCGCCGACTTTACGGGCATGAACGGGTGCTATCTGTATCAAGGGCGGGACGTGAAGCCCAGCAAGAAAAACGACTTGAAAGACCAGATGCTGGTGCTGGCTCCGCATGAGGGTATCGTCCCCTCCGACATCTGGCTGACCTGCCGCAAGAAGCTGATGAACAACATGAAAATCCAGTCTGCCCGGAAAGCCACCCATACATGGCTGGCGGGAAAAATCAAGTGCGGGAACTGCGGGTATGCCCTTATGAGTATCTTTAATCCCTCCGGCAAGCAATACCTTCGCTGTACGAAACGGCTGGATAACAAGAGTTGTCCGGGGTGCGGGAAAATCATCACTTCGGAACTGGAAGCGGTTGTATATCAGCAAATGGTAAAGAAGCTGGAAAGCTACAAGACGCTGACGGGCAGGAAGAAAGCGGCGAAAGCTAATCCGAAAATCGCCGCCCTGCAAGTGGAACTTGCTCATGTGGACAGCGAGATTGAAAAGCTGGTGGACAGTCTGACGGGCGCAAACAACGTGCTTCTCTCCTATGTGAATGTGAAGATAGCGGAACTGGACGGGCGCAAGCAGGAACTTCTGGCGCAGATAGCGGAGTTGACGGTGGAAGCTATCAGCCCGGAACAGGTCAGCCAGATTTCCGGCTACCTCGACACTTGGGAGAATGTATCTTTTGACGACAAGCGGCGGGTGGTGGATTTAATGCTCACTACCATAGCCGCCACAAGCGACAGCTTGAATATCACATGGAAAATCTGACGGGCGGCACACCTCCCGTCAGATACCTACCCTGTGTAGTCCCTTGTAAACTGTACTTTGTAAAGGTACAAATCATTCAGCAACAATTCATCATCTTCAATCGCATATTCACACCAATATCCCCGCCAACAAGCAGTCGAACTGGCATGTGGCTCCATTCCGTAATTCTTTGGGTCAAACAGCATCACAGAAGATAGAGCCACGACGGTGAACTCTTTCTTTTGATATTTATATATATCACCAATTTGTGCTGTCATTCGTAATCCCTCCTTACAGCAATCGCCCACATCATGAAGATGCATCTCCGCTCGTTATAAATCCAACAATTCCCGTTTTGCCTATTCATTCTGATGTCGCTTTTAAATAAACAATTAATTTTGTAATTGAAATCACAATTCCGTATTGTAAAGTAATCAGCAACGAAGCCATCCACGCAGACATAGCAGGATGAGATTGTTGCCAGAAGCCATTCCATTCACCCGTAAATACAAACATATATAAGGCAGGCGGAGAATAAACCGCAAACAACAGATACATAACCGGAATTGAAAACAACAACTGTTTTACATTTAAATCAAGGTACTTTATCACAATTATTGTCGGTATGCATATAATCAATAATTGTATCAATATATTAACTATAAATCCAAGCCAAGAAGGATTGGAAAAAGAAAGAAACAGATTCGCCAGATAATTCACGATTACGCCGTTGTATAAAACTGTCAAACCCCATATAAAAAGAGCTAATAATACAAAATTGCATTTTTTCAACAATTCCATTTAATTCGCCTCCTTTGCTGTGGTGCAGCTAATTATTTGTAAGTGCGAAGCACATAATCGGTTTCTGCAATCAATTCCGACTATACGGATTTGACTATCCGGATTCTTTGCACCGCATTTAAACTCAATCAAGTATCTCAATAGAACTTATCTCATGCTCTTTGTAATAATAACCGTTAGTAAGTCCTATTATTGCCTCATCATATCCGCTGTCGTATTCGCTTTCGTACAAATCAGCAGTTTCGATATGAACTGCGCCGTTTGTTTCCGTCAGCTTGACTTTGTGAAACTGAGCATTGTATAGCGTTAATGAATCAACCATTATTTCTCATCTCCTTTTCAACGGTGCCGCAGGCACAAGAGATGCGTTCCGTTTTTTGAATAACGTATCGTTCCCCACCGTTTTACCGCCCTTCAAATTTACGCTATCATTAAGCGCAAAACTCTCTTATACTATTTTTCAGGCTCAAACCCCTCATCAAGATAGCACCTGTAATGAACACTATGATCATATCTGATTACCGGATTTTTCCTCAAGCCGAACTTAGCCTTTATATCGTCAATCAACGAGGCATCTATGTTAGGATTCATATATATTATAGGTTTCCCTTTGTTAGAAAGCTCAACTCTGCCTCTTGGATAATAATTATATGGTTTGTTGCAGCCTTTCGGCTTGACATCCGCCCATAGTCTTTTATGATTATAAGTCGCTCCCGATTTAGCCAGCCCGTTGTATGTATCTACAGTTCCAAACGGATAAGCAAACAACTCATCCTCTATCACCCAGAAAACTCCTGTGGAAGATTCTTCAGAAACGCCGTTGACACACACCGATTCTTGAATATATCGTTTCATAAACCGCTCCATAAACCCACTTAATAACACCTTTACCACATCACATTTTACTACCCTATAAATTTACACTACTCTCAAACATTGCTCTTGTTATTGTCCGGCAGTGTAATGTTTTACTACCCTATAAATTTACACTACTCTCAAACCACATATCGACTTTTCATTTTCCCTTTTCAGTTTTACTACCCTATAAATTTACGCTACTCTCAAACCACGTGGACAGCAAACACAATATTTGGTATGTTTTACTACCCTATAAATTTACACTACTCTCAAACTGAAATCAAGTCCGTTTATGGAGATGACGGGTTTTACTACCTTATAAATTTACACTACTCTCAAACAAAGCTCTGCAATCTTACTCAGATAATGAGTTTTACTACCCTATAAATTTACACTACTCTCAAACATATTGTCAAAGGGCTTGTTGACGCTTTGGGTTTTACTACCCTATAAATTTACACTACTCTCAAACTGCGTTGCCATTTGATGTATTTTTTACAAGTTTTACTACCCTATAAATTTACACTACTCTCAAACCAATTGGAACATGGTCTTTGTAATTCTGCGGTTTTACTACCCTATAAGTTTACACTACTCTCAAACATTGCAGTAATCATTCACAGCTTGATTGATGTTTTACTACCCTATAAATTTACACTACTCTCAAACTGCACCCGCTTGATTGACCGATACGGAATAGTTTTACTACCCTATAAATTTACACTACTCTCAAACTGCACCCGCTTGATTGACCGATACGGAATAGTTTTACTACCCTATAAATTTACACTACTCTCAAACACCACAAACGAAGCGCAAAAATCGGTAGGAGTTTTACTACCCTATAAATTTACACTACTCTCAAACCCAATAAAGTTAGTGTAAAAAGCGCCGTTAGTTTTACTACCCTATAAATTTACACTACTCTCAAACTACTATAAGGGGCAGAATATGTACATAGCTGTTTTACTACCCTATAAATTTACACTACTCTCAAACTCGAACGCACGGAAGAGAGTACAAAACAGGTTTTACTACCCTATAAATTTACACTACTCTCAAACTGTGTCGGACATCGGTAAAACGGTGAGCGAGTTTTACTACCCTATAAATTTACACTACTCTCAAACATTCCGGTAAACGTGCAGTTGGGAAAAAAGGTTTTACTACCCTATAAATTTACACTACTCTCAAACGCCAGTACGAATGAGCACCCATATTTATCAGTTTTACTACCCTATAAATTTACACTACTCTCAAACTACAATAACGCTTATTGATAACATAAAAGGGTTTTACTACCCTATAAATTTACACTACTCTCAAACTATAATCCCGGCTGTAAATTTGACGATATGGTTTTACTACCCTATAAATTTACACTACTCTCAAACGATAAGCATATCGAATTGTCGCAACAGATAGTTTTACTACCCTATAAATTTACACTACTCTCAAACTGCGGTAATCTTTTTCGCCCGCACCGCTCTGTTTTACTACCCTATAAATTTACACTACTCTCAAACACGATGAGATACGTGCTGAGTTTGGCAAGCGTTTTACTACCCTATAAATTTACACTACTCTCAAACAAAGACCTGGCCTGTAAAAGTGCCGTATTAGTTTTACTACCCTATAAATTTACACTACTCTCAAACAAGACCTGACGAGAGTGCAGGAAGTTCACAGTTTTACTACCCTATAAATTTACACTACTCTCAAACATCAGGCGACTACACAGGGTGGGTGTACCTGTTTTACTACCCTATAAATTTACACTACTCTCAAACCAAGCCTTGAGATGGATAGTCGTTTCTGCGGTTTTACTACCCTATAAATTTACACTACTCTCAAACGACATAGCAGAAACGAGGAAAAACAAAAATGTTTTACTACCCTATAAATTTACACTACTCTCAAACGGCTCAACAAGGTCAAGTCTTACCTTTTCGGTTTTACTACCCTATAAATTTACACTACTCTCAAACAACGCATTGGTACTATTTCGATGTTTGGAGGTTTTACTACCCTATAAATTTACACTACTCTCAAACGCAAGGTACACCCACCCTGTGTAGTCTCCTGTTTTACTACCCTATAAATTTACACTACTCTCAAACCAAGTGAACAGTTTTAAAAATCCACTGCCGGTTTTACTACCCTATAAATTTACACTACTCTCAAACGCTCCTAATGTCGGGATAAATAATATCCCAGTTTTACTACCCTATAAATTTACACTACTCTCAAACATGGGTATATGTTGCCGAGGGCAAAGAAAAGTTTTACTACCCTATAAATTTACACTACTCTCAAACTTGATCCTGCGTCAACTGTCGGTTATAAGGTTTTACTACCCTATAAATTTACACTACTCTCAAACTGTGTCAGACGTGGGAAAAACTGTAAGCGAGTTTTACTACCCTATAAATTTACACTACTCTCAAACCCGCCCAAGTATGATTTATACCGATGAATAGTTTTACTACCCTATAAATTTACACTACTCTCAAACAAGGAACACGGATACACTAATGAGGACGGGTTTTACTACCCTATAAATTTACACTACTCTCAAACGTTTGGACTTGACGAAGGCGTGTCAAATAGTTTTACTACCCTATAAATTTACACTACTCTCAAACCCTCCTCAAGAGGTACACCCTCCCTGCGCCGTTTTACTACCCTATAAATTTACACTACTCTCAAACATGATACTCCGTCCAGTCCCCCTGAAAAGGTTTTACTACCCTATAAATTTACACTACTCTCAAACATATACGCAATATCGCCATTTGCCAACAATGTTTTACTACCCTATAAATTTACACTACTCTCAAACGTTGCGTGTAGCTATGACTGCCCCTTGTGCGTTTTACTACCCTATAAATTTACACTACTCTCAAACTACTTAAGGATTGCGTTTTTTACGAAAACGGTTTTACTACCCTATAAATTTACACTACTCTCAAACCTCAAATTTGGAAAAGCGACACTACTCGCCGTGTATCTACAGGGTAGAAACTATCATTATAATATCACATTTTCTATTATGAGTCAATTATATAACGCACAAATCATCATCAATAACTACTCTTTTTTCGAATCTCGTTTTTCCCTTGTCGGACGATTCGATACACAAGAGTGGTATTCCGTGCTCAATAACAGATTCAAACAGCTTTTCTGCTTTTTGCAAAGAAAGACAGCTGCGAAGATTCACGCATATAAACACCGTTTTACCGGCATACTCGGTCATTGCAAGGAAAAACTCCAAAAGCTTTTCCTCCAAAGTATCATAGCTGTCCGCAAATTTAAGTCCGAACATTTTTAACAAAGGCGTAACATCGCATATCTCATCCGTAACAAATTCACCTTCTGCATACTGTGCCAGTTCGGAAATGTACCTCTCTGTCGCAGACAGCATTTCGTTTGTTCTGATAAACATGTCTTCATTAACAGAGCATTTTTTCAAATACGCATACAATTTGGAAATGAGCTCCTTACGGTTCATTTCAAACGGCACAAATTCAGTTATCATCGTTGCTTGTTTAGCAAATGATATTAGTTTTGCGTTGCACGATATAACAGAAAATCCTGTTCCTCCTTCTATCTGATCGTTTATATCATTCAGCACCGTGTAAAAGAAATCCGGATGTTCAATTATCAACGTCAGGACTTTATCCTCCGAGTCAACATATAATTCAATTTGCGAATAGGCAAACGTCATAAAATCACCAGCCTTTCATCGCTGTCTATAACATCTGATACAAATTCGCCTGTAATATATTCCATATCCGCAAATTGTTTTTCCGTTATACACAGCAAAGACACAATACCTGCCGGAGGACTGTTACGTTTGATTCCGTCGGATATCAGTCTTGCCGCTGTGCGATTCAATGCCATACGGCAGTAAACCGATTCCTGAAACATCATAAAACCGCTTTTGATCAGATATTTTCTGAATTTTGTGTATTCCCGGCGTTCCTCTGTGGTCGTAACCGGCAAATCAAAAAGTACAAGTAATCTCATATATCTGTAACTCATTTTATCTCCGTTTTTATATCCCGAACACGATAGAATCTTATCAGCGAAACATCGTTCTCCTCTATTGCGTCAAATACACTTCTGCAATAAATTTTAACGGCATTTGTAACATACTGCTCAGTATTATTGATTATTACGCTTTCATTCAATATTCCTATAATCTCACGTTTCTGCTCTGAGGTAAAAATGCGATAGTTCTTTTCTCTGACAAAACGATCTATCAGCGTTCTGAACGGCTCCATCAGATCAGAGGCAAGATTAAAATTATTGAACATATTATCGTGGAACAATCCAAGCTGTGTAATATATCCGTTAGATGTAATCTCACGATTGAATGCGGAAAGTATTATGCTGTATCCGTAGTTGAGTGCGGAATTAATTACATTATCAGCGTTTCTTGAAAACTCTTTTCCGAAAAGCGCATTGAAATATACTTTTGCGGCATGACCCTCCCTGTTGGTTTCATCACCGAGTTCAATCTCATCTATATATCCCTTAAGCATCCCTGCTTCTTTTTCATGACCGAATTCCTGAAGAACACGAGCCTGATTGCGTATTTTTTCGCTGACTATGCTTGTCCATATATACGCTTTGACATCTTCGTCCCACTTCACCTGTTCACGCACCCTTGCCGTACAGTTATGGCAACCGTATAAAGGCAGCATTTCGCACGAGGGATTATGCTTCTCGTCACAAAATATCAATTTCACCTTGCGATTTGCAAGCTCGTTGATAAGACTTGCGGTTATCGATACCGCACAATTCTCAATTATAAGCACCGATACTTCATCCAATAATACACGCTTGATATTTTCTTCACTTCTCACGACCATGAAGCCAAGCTTCTTATCAAGCTTGGCTCTTCCGGTCACAATTACTGTCCTCCAGCTCATAGCTCAAGTAAGTTGTCAGACTTCTTTTCATACAAGCCTGTCGGTGACTGGTCAATAATTCTGATGTCACTATATTTAGTATTCTTTAATATAGCAGACATTCTTTCGGTGTGATAGCTTTCTACGCCACCAACCGGTTTCAGATTACACGTGTTAATTCGTCCCGTTTTTAAAATATCCACGAGTAACAGCAAAGTTTTCATCTGTTCTATAATAGACAGCTCTGCAAACTTATCTCTTCCTTCTTCCATCTTTTTTCCGGCTTCCGCAAGCTTGCTTATTTTGCAGAAAGGCTCAGAAATACACTTTTTAGCTATCTCATCGTACACTTTAAGATTTGATAAAACGTCAAAAGCTTCTCCGGGCTTGAATTTACTGCCTTTATCACTTTTATCGACATACGATGATACAGCTTTAATGTAATCAGATGTATCCTTGGAATATATTGCAGCCATCGCAGAAGATATTTTGAAAACACTGTAACTATCTTTTGAACGTATATTCACTCGATAACCGTCAAACTCAAACAGCGTGTTAATTTTTATTGGTCTTCTTTTCAGCGGAAACGATATATCATCGATTGATATTTTTGCAATATTTTTAGCCGGCAATGCGTTTTTAAGTACAGAATAGGCATATTCACTTGCAAAATTATCATCAGAGAAATAACGCTTTTCACATAATAATTCTACCGGAATGATAACCGCTCCGACTCCTGTACATTTGATTAAAGAAAAGCATGAAATACTCTTGCTGTTATACCCTCCGTATTTCACCGGGTCGAGATCTTTCTTTAACCTTGCAAGATCCGGATTACCGGCTCTGTCGGGATTCTGATTAAAGAACCCTCCCTTTCTCTTATAGCAATAACGTACATATCTCACACTGTTTTTGCTCATCATACGCTTAACCGTATCAAAATCCGTTTCAGGATTCCATGCCGTTTCACCGTTTCTTGAAACCTTATGCTTAAGCGTTTCCTTGACCTTGATTGTATAATGCTTGTCGGCATTTTTAACAAAATTCATAGGGTTGGAAGTAAACTTGACATCATGGACATTACCGATAACAATATTCAGATAAGCGTCCTTGGCATGATGCAGGTCGTTTATCTCTCTGCATTTCAGCATATCAAAGTCATGTCTGAACTCCGAAACCTGTCCTGCCTTTACATAAACGATCTTACTGTCCGGGAACATTTCTTTAAGCAGTGTTGCAACAGCCTTTGTTGACTGTCTTGTTTCAACAAGCTGACGTTCAATAAATCCTGCGAGCTCATCTTCTGTAAACGGCGTTGAACGTGTCAATCTCTCATATTTTACCTTGTCTGCCGGATTTTTAGGATCACGATAAAACAGATTTTTCCAAAGCGGATGCATTTTATTTCTTATCTCAGCTTTTATCGGATAATCGTCCGACTTCTCACCGTTAAGCTGTGATTTTACAAGCACCTTGTTATGAAGCGAATCATCATTTATTTTGCTCTGAGGAAAGATATGATCAATATCGTAGCAATGATTATCGCCAAGACGACTGAAATCTATAGCCTCACCGGAATACATACATTTTCCAAACTGGATAAAATAAAGATAGTACTTCTCTCTTCTGAGCTGTTCATCAGAAAGGCTGCCAAGCTGCGATCTCAGATGCGATATATCTTCATCACTGACAAATGCTTTTGCAGAATCATACAGCTTCTCGATCTGTTCTCTTCTTGATGAAGTACGCTTTCCTTTTTCTTCTGGCTTGCCGCCTCTTGCCATCTCTACGAAAATCTTATCCGGATCCTTCTTTGTTATCTTTCGAAGCTCCTTAACTATCTCCATTGTTCTGATAATAGCTCTGGATACCGACGGAGATACATACATTTCACGAAGAGTCTGTGCGATGCTGCCCGTAGGATTGATCATATAGTACTTTTTGTTTTCTTCTTCTATAAAGCTCTTGTAGCCGTATGAATCTGACAGAATCTGCATTAGGTTGATGTTCTCAGCCCACATAAAATCAATAATGCTTCTGCCACCGATCTCACCGGTATTCGTATCAAGCTCATAACAGCCTGTAAGCAGTTTAGCTGATAATCTGCCATAGTCCTTATACGAAAGACGACTTATATATCTGATATCCTCTGCGGGTAAATCGGAATACTCGGCCTTTAGCCATGAAACAAGTCTTGGCTTATCTGTAGTAACGGTAATACGCTCAATTATTCTCTCAACATCGTTTTCTGAAAGAGATCCGTTCTCGAGCAGCCTTCTGAAATCAAGATATGACTTAAGCGAAGACTTTATGTTAATATCAACTCCGCTTAACGAATCACCTTTTTCTTCGCTGAATGCACCTTTTCGCTTAAGTAATTCCGTGATTTTCTTGACCGTCACTCTTGACGTTTTCATAAACAGCTCATTGAATATATCCTGCTTCAACTCCGGTGAAATCTTTTCACCGTTGACTTTGATATTATTTATCTCATTCAAAACAGTATATTTGCTATACAGCAACGAGTATTTAGGAAGGACATCTTCACCGGCAAGATATGTGCATTTGCAGGTCATTCTTCTGATAAATCCATCTTCGGATTTATCGAAATCAACCATGTTTTCAAAATTCCACGGATATATTCTTCCTTCAGCCTTGCGTACTATCCACACATTGTCGGTTTCATTTCTTTTTACCAAAGGTCCCACAAAATAAGGTATTCTGAATTTCATAAGCGTAAGAATCTTTTGCTTTACAGAAATACCATCCTCCGTCTTGTTGAGAAAATCAAGATAAGCCGATGCTTTATCAAGTATCATGCTCAGCTCATGATAATATAACTGGTACGGAATAACACGGTTTTCGTCGGTAACCTGCTTTGGACAAAGTGTTTTGCTGTTGCACTTTTCAATCAGTTCATTATATACCGCCTCGTCGTCTGATTCGGGTTTGATTTTTTCGAGCTTGCTTTTGATATATTTGCAAAATTCTTCAGAATTTTTCTTTTTAAAGTTTGACGGAAGCTGCTTTAACTTGACATCTGTTACATTATATGAGTAGCTGACATAGTTCGGCTTTTCACCGGCTGTGCGGAATATTTCATCGTACTGAGCCCTGTCGAGATATTTACGGACTATGTACTTAAGTGCCTTAAGATCCGATTTATGCTGTTCGTATTCGCACACCTTGGCATCGGAAATTGTTTTTTGACCTTTCAATACATCAATAAGCAACGACCAGTCATACATTGCTTTTACGGCAGAAAGCAGAGGAACATCGGTATCTTCCATAGAAGAAGCCAGTAAATCAATAGTGTCTGCAAAATCCGCTTTTCCGACCTCTACAGTCTGTATATCAAGTTCATCATAAGACGGATTTCTGAACAGCTTGGCGAGATTTGTTTTTCCTCCCGATATAAACTTTATAAGAACATCAATATCTATCGGATATTCTTCGTCTTTATAGCAATCCGGTGTCTTTGTAGTTCCGAACAGCAGATTCTTGATTTCCCTCTCCTTTGCCGTTATGCCTATCTTCTTGCGGAGAATAACAGAAAACTCGTTCTTTACACTTTCAGAAAAAGGATTATCCTCTATATCGTTCGATTTAAACCAATCCGTAAATTCGCAATAAGAAGAATCAAAATCAAGAACTGCCTGTACATTGTTTTCGTCAGCACCGTTAAGGAAATGTCCTCTGTGTGCCACTATAAAAGCACAGGCAAGATAAACGAGCCTTACATCATGTGGCTTATTGCTTTCAGAAAGCTCTTTTATAAGATGATGAACGGTCGGATACATTTTAAAATAGTCACTGTCTTTAAAATCCGCGTCATCAAAGTATGTATTGACATTTTTGCTCGTTCTGTCTTCCGGATAAAGAGAGCTCTCCTTTAACCTCAAAAAGAAATCCGGATCGGTTTTCAGAATCTCTTTTGCAAACAGTTCACCGAGCAGTGCCACTCTTTGCTGTCTGCGGTCATATCTTCGTCTTTGCGTTCTGTGACCCCTGCGCTCCTCTGCAAGAGAGGCGGCTTCAAACAGGCTTACTCCCCACATTAAATTGTTCTTATATCTGAGCAGTTCATACTTTTCGTTTGTAGTCGACCAGCCTACCGAATCTGTGCCGATGTCAAGACCGTAATAAATTTTTGAATTTTCTTTAAAAGACATATTGACATTCCTCCATAAATGTGTTATTATATTGCCATAGGATTTTACTACCCTATAAATTTACACTACGAGTTCAAATAAAAATTATTTCAAATCGTACTTTTTAGTACATCACAAGTGTTGTGAATATTAACTCACCTTCGGGTGAGTTTTTTATTTTCTCAAATAATCAATCGGTATGCTTATTTATATATAGTATCATATCACAACTGATGACAGATTTCAACATATTTTTTAAATAATTGACAAATAACTTTTCTGATTAATGAAAAATTTTGTCGAATTTATTGAATACCACTTGTTATATTTTAATATATCATACCACAGTGGATGTCCCATAAACAGTACATTTTAACAACTAAATGTAACCGCTTCCGAAAAGCAGATATTCCCGTTACGGCAAACTTTCGTTTCATCAGATTTGTTCTGCTCTTTTATCCGCATTACAACGAAAACAATAGCAAAAGTGCCGCAACGAAAAGCAAAGGCCCTCGTCACAGCACCAAACAGCCGGCTTTCTAAAACCGACAGCGTCATAATTGCAACATCATAGTGTTCTGCTTTCCAGCATTCCCCTTACTGTTGCCGAAAACATTGTCCTTTACAGCTTCTTCAAACCCACATATCGCAAGATGTTTTCCCGAACACCGCCGTTACGCATATATCTCCGTCATTTATCTGTGCGAATACCTCGCCGTTCATCTTGTGCATTAGCTGTCGGCAGATGTAAAGCCCAAGTCCGCTTCCCTTCAGGTTTTCTGCGTTTGCACCTCTCCAAAAGCTTTCAAAGATGTGCGGCAGATCCGTATCGGGAAGCGTACAGCCGCTATTCTTCACAGCAATAAGAATACAGCCCTCCTCTTCGGAAAAGCTGATTGAAATTTCCTTGCCGTCGCCGTATTTTATTGCGTTCTCCATTATATTCTGAACCACCTCGACACTTCGGTCAAAATCTCCGCTTATAAGGCAATCACCATATTCTCCGACGAAAAAATCAGTCTTTATGAGCGACAATTTTTCGGTATAGTAAAGCTTGATTTTTGTTACAAGCTCCGACAGATAAAATTCGCCCATATTCACATCAAGACTTAAAAAGTCCTCTCTTGAAGCAGTGATGATTTCAGCAACATATCCCTCTATTTCATCAGCTTTGGCATTGATGTTTTCGGCAATTTCAAGCTGTTTTTCCTTATCGGTATACAGCCCCTTTGAGAGTGCTTTTGAATACAGCTTTATAGCCGACAAGGGAGTTTTTATGTCGTGCGACAAGGACAGCAAAAGCATTTTCTTCTCCCTTTGCAGATTTAATTCACGCTCTTTCTGCTGCTCCATATTCTCCCGGAGCATATCCACACCCCAGACAAATCGCCCGAAAAACCTGTTTTTCGCTTCCTTTACAGGTGCAGTAAGATTACCCTTTGAAAGCTCATAAGGAATATCAGAGAGCTTCTCAAACGGAGCGAGAATTTTTGCCCTTATATAAACCATAACCGCAATGATTACCACAGACATTATGCTAAGGATTACGTTGACAACAATTATTGTTTCCGCCTTATCAACGCTTCCGTCAGCGGTATAATCAAAACGGTACAACTCGCCATTTATCTCTCTGATAACGTAGTCGCTGTTGGAATTGTAAAAGCCCTCGGCGTACTCGCTTACGCCCGTTACATATTTGCAATCTGAAATGTCATAAGCGTTCCCGTTTTCGATTTCGTTTACAAGCCTTGAAACCTCTACAAGATATGGTCTGCCGCTGTTGCTATTTGACAAGGTTCGTGGTATAATTAAAAGCAGATTATTGTACTTGAAAATCCTAAAGTATCAATAACACTTTGGAATTATCGATACGTAATTTGACGTTTTCGATAAAAATCAAGAAGGTGATAAAATGAGAAAAAGCATTTTTGATATAGCATCTGCGTCAATTAATATATCTAATGAAGTTGATAGGATTGTTTCAATGTCTGCTAAAGAAAAGAGCACTTATTCTCCGCCCTATGACCTAACTTTATTTGAATTCATTGATAAGTGTTGTTTTAGAGACTGGAGTTATAGAGGTCATTTTGTAAATGTCGTTGATTTTCTTGAAACAGTTAATTATAATGAAATTAAAAAAGATGCCAAGAACGGTGATACCGATGCATTTATGACACTAATTGAGCTAACATATAATTTTTGGAATTTAGCGTATCGCGATATAATGGATAAAGATTCACAAAACGGATGGAATAATAACTTTTTCCATTTAAGAGATGTTATGCTCGACAATTTGGAAAAATATAATCACAAAGCATATATTGAAAATGAACGAATTTTGATAATTGAAGATAAGCCTGAAGTTACAGCAGTTGTCGAAATAATTGAACAAGATTTGGCAATAGATATTATTCGATATAACCATAGATCGTTGCAAGGAGAGATTGAACTCAAAAAGAAGATTTTGATTTCACTTGGTTCAGAACTGGAGCCTAAACGGAAAGAACTTCAAGCTCTAAATAAACAGCTTTCGGAAGATATTTTCTTTATGCTTAACAATTTGAATGTTCGTCACAACAATCGTAGCAAAAAGGACATTGCTAAGTATAAAGAGCATGTTGCAAAAATGACGAAAGCAAGGCTTGAAAAATGGTACGATGAGTTGTATCAAATGATGTTACTAGCATTTTTACTACTGGATAATGTTGATAGAACAGCAAGTGTTAAAGAATTAAAAGAAAAAATAGTCGGAGGATAAAGAAAATGACTGCTAAATCTAAAGTACAATCCATTGAGCCGAATATTGCAGATATGGCTAATAGCTGGCTTAAATCATACGAATTAGATTATAAGCTCGAACAGGAATCACTGAATACAGAGATAGACCAAGCTCTTAATGATTATTTTTCAAAGAACGGCGGCAAGGGAGGAAACAGACCTGATGCTAAGCTCCTTTTGCGTGCTGATGACGGGAAATATTATCCCATTCTTATTGAATATAAAGGTTATGAGGACAAGCTTGTTAAATTAGACAGTGAGGGTAACGTTGCCAACAAAAACGCTAAAAACCAGCCTGATTTTGCTAATATAAATTCCTATGCTGTTAACGGTGCAGTCCATTATGCAAATGCCGTACTTCATTACACAAGTTATACCGATGTTATTGCCATTGGTGTTACCGGACATAAAGACACAAGCGGAAAGGTTATACCTCAGATTGGCGTTTATTATGTTTCCAAAAACAATTTCGGTATCGGTCAAAAGGTTGACGATTTTTCCGACCTTTCATTTCTGAAGAAAGACCATTTCAACGCTTTTATAGAAAAGGTTAAGCAGTTACAGCTTACACCCGAAGAGATTGAAAAGCTGAAAGAACGCAGAGAACAGGAAATTACCACAAGCCTTGTAAAGCTTAACAATGATATTTTCAAGAGCGAAAAAGGACTCAGCGAAAACGACCGTGTTTATCTGGTTGCCGCTTCTATTATGGCAACGCTCGGCGATGTTGATAATAATGTATACCCACTTACAAAAGCCGATTTGAAGTCGTCTAATGAAAGAAATAATACAGATGGCGATATTATGCTTAGAAAAATTGAATCCTTCCTTGATGCTAAAAAACTGCCAAAGGATAAAAAGGATTTAATCGTAAGAACATTGCAGAATACATTGACTACTGATAACATCAATAAGGTAACTGACGGCGAAAGCCAGTTAAAAAGAGTATTTGTGAAAATAGTTGATGACCTTGGTATTTACTATAAAATAGGTTTAACTACCGATTTTACAGGCAAACTGTTCAATGAAATGTATTCTTGGCTCGGCTTCACACAGGATCAGCTCAACGATGTTGTACTCACACCGTCATATGTAGCAACATTTTTATGTAGACTTGCAAGAGTAAACAAAGACTCGTATGTATGGGACTTTGCTACCGGTTCGGCAGGTCTTCTCGTTGCGGCTATGAATGAAATGCTTATTGACGCTAAGAATACCATTAAATCTCCTGAACAGTTAGCAATCAAATCAGCAAATATTAAAGCCAATCAGCTTCTCGGTCTTGAAATCCTCTCGAATGTTTATATGCTTGCGGTCTTAAATATGATTATGATGGGCGATGGCAGCTCTAACATTCTGAATAAAGACTCTCTGAACTTTGATGGTAACTACGGATTTGAAAAAACTGATGAAAAATTCCCTGCGGACGCATTTATTCTTAACCCTCCATATTCAGCAGAAGGCAACGGTATGATATTCGTTGAAAAGGCTCTCTCAATGATGAGCAAAGGATATGCCGCTATTATTATTCAGAATTCAGCAGGCTCAGGAAAAGCAAGCAGTTATAACAAAAATATTCTGAAACATAGCACCTTGCTTGCTAGCATTAAAATGCCGATAGATTTATTTATCGGTAAATCCAGCGTGCAGACTAATGTATATGTTTTCCGTGTGGGCGAAGCACATCAGAAGGACGATGTTGTTAAATTCATTGATTTCTCAAATGACGGATATACCCGTTCTGACCGTAAAAAAGCAAGCAAAAATTTATTTGATACAGACAGAGCTAAGGAACGTTATCAGGAAGTTGTTGATTTGGTGCGTTTCGGAAAAGCAAAGCTCAACATTTTCACTGAAAAAGAGTATTATGAGGGACACATTGACCCTGCGAACGGTGCAGATTGGAATCAGACAGCGCCTATCGATACAAAGCCTACTCTTGAAGATTTCAAGAAAACTGTAAGCGACTATCTTGCTTGGGAAGTATCAACCTTGTTAAAGAATCAGGATAACGAGGACGAAAGCCTGGGAAAATAAATGCCTCACTCAATGAAAAGCTAAGCAAAGTTGAGTGGGGCGAGTATAAGATTGAAAAGCTTTTTACCAGTTCAAATGGTGATTACGACATACAGAAAAAACACATAAATGGTGTGGGAAACTATGTAATTACATCAGGATTAACGGACAATGGTGTATTAGGCAAAAGTGATATTCCAGCCAAAATATTTGAAAAAGGTACTATTACGATAGATATGTTCGGTTGTGCGTTTTATCGCCAATTTCAATATAAAATGGTTACCCACGCGAGAGTTTTTTCTTTAAAACCGCTTAAACCGCTGACGCACAATCAGGGATTATTCTTTTCGATTTCACTTAATTATTTGAGCAGAGAATTCGGTTACGAAAATATGTGTTCATGGGAAAAGATAAAATCCAAAACCATCCAATTACCGCAAAGTAACGGCGAAATTGACTTTGATTTTATGGAATCGTTTATAGCTGAGCTGGAGGCTCAGCGGATAGCTGAGCTATCCGCTTACTTAAAAGTAAGCGGATTCGACAATTACGAATTGTCGGATGAAGAGCTTGACGCTCTTCAGAAGTTTAGGGAGCTTAGCGAAGAAAACTGGGGCACATATAAAGTCGGAAATTTATTTGAACGAGTTAAAACAAAGAAGCTTCCGTATAAGGCTAAGGAATTGCCAAAGCAACCAACAGAAGAATACGTACTGCCTTGCCTGACTTCAAGTTTCCAAAATCAAGGTTTGAATTATTACGCACCAAAAGAAGGCGCAACTATTCTGAGCAATGTAATTTCCATACCTTCAAACAGCGATATTTACAGAGCGTACTACCAGTCAAGAGATTTTACTGTATTATCTGACTCTTACACTATTCGCTGGAGAGATAACAAGACAACCTTGCTTCCTAATCAGTATTTATTTATGGTTATGTGTATCAACAAGGTTACAGATTTGCCGATTTACTCGTATAAAAATAAATTGGGCGGCTGGAACGTTGTAAAAGAAAAGCATATCAGATTGCCGCAAAAGAACGATAAAATCGACTTGGGACTTATGGACAGCTTTATATCTGCAATGAAAAAGTTGACTATTAAGGATGTCGCACTGTATGCGGACAGGAAGATTGAGGCGACTAAAACGATAGTTTCATCTAAATCGGTTGAATAAAACTCCGCTACTTCAAGCTGAGTTTTTCGCTAATATAACAACAAAAAACCTCCCAATTTCTTATGGAAAAGGGAGGTCTTATTTTTAATGGCTCTTTGTCAATAGTAGGGGTACGAAAAAACAGAAAAATTGCGTCAGCGGGTTCGGATCAAGAATCCGCTGATAATTTTTGATGAGAAAAAATGTGTAGAATACGGTTACGGAATCTTCTGAAATTTCTGTAACCGTAAGCATTTCTCTTTAAAACTTTGACTTTGTTGTTGCAGCCTTCGGTAAAGCCGTTTGTGTAACTGTAAGCAAATGAACTGATAATGCCGTCAAACCATGATTTCAGCGTTCGAGCGCAATACCGAAAATCTTCAAGTGAACTTATCTCGGCAATATGTATCCACTCTGACAGCATTGTTTCAGCCTGTTCGGCACTGCTTCGCAAAACAGTGAAAAATTTTTCTTTCAGACAGTGTGCGTCCATAATATCCGCCTAATACGAGAGCTTAATATTCACGGCTTGTTTGTCCGTGTATTTTAAGCTGTTAAAAGGCTTGATGAGCAGTGAACGTGAACGCTTGAAATTCTTTCTCATACATCATCAAGTGATTGTTGAGCCTTTTTGCAAATATTTCTTGAATTACTAAGTTTTATATGATACAATTTATTTAAGAACCAACGCACTGCTCCTAAATCGAAATTCGGAGGTACTTACCATGATAGAGGAAGTGAATGAAAAAGATATTTGCGAATGTGTAAATGTAATCAGAGTCAGCTTTGCCACAGTTGCTGGCGAGTTTGGCTTTACCGCTGAAAATGCACCTAAATTCACAGCATTCGCAACGACGGAAGAAAGATTAAAGTGGCATTTATTCGGCGAGCATAGACGTATGTATGCCTTTTGGGATAACGGGAAAATTGTTGGCTACTATTCATTGCTATTGCAGAGTAATAATGAGTGTGAGTTAAATAATTTATGTGTACTTCCGGCATACAGACACAGAAAAATCGGTCAAGAGCTGTTATTTCATGCCTTTAATACTGCCAAAAAAGCAAATTGCGTAAAAATCAACATCGGAATAGTCGAGGAAAACAAAAAATTAAAAAATTGGTATGAGCAATTCGGATTTACACATACAGGAACCAAAAAATATGATTTTTTCCCTTTTACCTGTGGGTATATGGAAAAGATTTTATAATTTTTTTCATTTATAAAGCAGACAGACATAAAGGATTATGCTATAATAGTCTTGAACAAGTAGTTATTATTCCGGACAAGCAGGAAATGAGAGGTTTAGAGTATGTGCTTTATATGCGACAGAATTAAAATGATCAACAATGGTACAAATCCATACTTCGTTAAAGAATTACAAACAGGTTATGTAGTTATTGGTGATAATCAGCATTTTAAGGGCTACACATTATTTCTTTGCAAAGAACACAAAACAGAACTGTTTCAATTAAACCATTCGAAAAAGATTAAGTTTTTAGAGGAAATGTCCATAGTCGCCGAAGCAGTTTCAAACGCTTTTGGAGCAGAAAAAATGAACTATGAATTGTTAGGCAATGGCGATACACATCTGCACTGGCACCTATTTCCAAGGAAAAGCGGAGATATAGAAAACTATGGCAACAACGGAAAAGGACCTGTTTGGTGGTATCCTATGGAAAAAATGTACAATGATAATAACCGCCCTTCAAAGACGGAATTGGAAGATATGAAAGAAAAGTTACTGATAGAATTAGAAAAACTGTTGTAATCCTACTTCAAGTTTTTATAGGGTTGCAAAGCCTAAGCAGAAAGCGGATGTAGACGAGGTTATGCCGATGGGGATTTGATTGGAAAAGTGGTTGAAAAAAGTGGAAGTGCGTGAAATAATAGATTTATAAAGGCAGCTAATCTGCCGTATAAATCGGAATTTATCTTGCTGATTTATATATAATACTGTAGGGGACGGTTTTCTGTCAAGAGTAACATGGTTTACACTTTGTGCAAGCACATGGTTTACATGTTATCAATAACAAACGAACATAAAAAATGAACTTGAAATGAGTGCGAAGTTGGCGTTTTACAAGGATATTAAGGATAAAGAGCCGATTGCTCTTATTGATGAGAAGCTGTTGGAATACTATATCAAATAATACTGAGGTGATTTCAAATGAAAATAACAAAACCCGAAATGATTATTTTTGACTATGGACATACTTTGCTTTGCGAGCCTGATTGGAATTCTGACAGAGGAAACGTCGAACTTATGAAATACATAGTGAAAAATCCAAACAATTGCACGATTGAAGACATTCGGAGTGAAGTAAATAAGATATTCGGAGAAATCGAAAGTGTAAGGAATACTCTTGGATATGACATTCCGGCAAGAGTCGGAAACCGCCTTGCATTCGAACATTTGGGCATAGAATTTTCATTTACGCCTTTGGATCACGAAATAATTTTTTGGACTGCTGCTTCACAAGGAGCAATTATGCCTTATGCAGATGAAATGATAGATTATCTTAATCAAGCAGGTATTCGTACTGCGGTAATCAGCAACAATGCGTGGTCAGGCGAAGCAATAAAGGAGCGTTTTGACAGATTACTCCCTAACAATCGGTTTGAATTTATAATATCTTCTTGTGATTATATGATACGAAAACCCGATAAGCGTCTATTTGAAATTGCATTGATGAAATCCGGATTGACATCTGACAAGGTGTGGTATTGCGGGGATAGCTACTCAAATGATGTTGTCGGTGCAAATAACGCAGGAATTTTTCCTGTTTATTATAGCGATACAAATAATAATGCCAATGCCGACTTTGAATATTTGAGCGTAAGGGATTGGCGGGAAATGATAGAAACTTTGGAGAATTTATAATGAATGTTAGAATAATAAACACGGTTTTGTGCCGGGTTGGGTGGAGATGACTGTAAAAGCTACAAGCTTAGTTGAGAATATGAATAAATAACAACTTCCCGTTTATCGAGCAGTTTACCACAAAAGGAGCACCCCTCACGGCTGCCCCTTTTCCTATATCCCCCGAGCCGCGAGGCTCTTTTTTTATGCCATTTTCCCAAGGAGGTGAAACAGAATGTCCGAGAATTTCGTCTTAAAAATAGGTCTTGAGGGCGAAAAGGAGTTCAAGAAATCCCTCGCTGAGATAAACAATTCGTTCAAGGTTCTCGGTTCTGAAATGAAATCGGTGGATTCGTAGTTCGACAAGAACGACTAATCCACAGAAGCCCTAACCGCTCGCAGCGAGGTTCTGAACAAGGAAATCGACAGTCAGAAGCAGAAAATCGAAACGCATCGTTCTGCTCTTGCCAATGCGGCAGAGTCTTTCGGTGAGAACGACCGCCGTACTCAAAGCCGGCAGATCCAGCTTAACAATGCGCAGGCGGCTCTGAACGGCATGGAGCGTGAACTGAATTTCAACAACACCGCCCTTGAAAAGGCTGACAAGGGCTTTGACGAGGCCGGAGATGGAACAGGATTTCTTATACTTTCTCAGATTTGTTGTCCTTTCTTTTCAAGCGAGTGCTTGACAATTGAAAAAAAAGCGTGTATAATATAATTAAACACGTTTAATAAGGTGAGGTGATACAATGTCAGATAAAATAAAGCGTGACCTTGAAGCAACAAGAAATGCTCTTTTAAATTCAACTGCAAAACTTATGACGGATTGCAGTGAACCTTCGGAAGTTACATCTCGAGCTATTGCAAAAGAAAGCGGAGTAAATCTTGCAATGATTAATTATTGCTTTGGTTCACGAGAGGGTTTGCTTTATGAGGTGTTTCGAAAGCTTTTGTCAGATGTTCAAAAACACGATACGGAATTTATAAAGATTATGTCATCGGGAATGTCGCCTAAACAGAAGCTTACTGAATTGCATTTTAAAATGATGAGGCTTATGATTGCAAATTACAACTATTCGCAAGCGGTGACAAAATATATATTGTTCAATCGCAATGATGATTTTGGTATGGAAAGCCTACCATTTATTGTAGAACATTTTAACGGAAGAAAAACCATAGAAGATTGCAGATTGATTGCGTTTGAGCTGACAAGTATACACGAACTTTCAGTTCTGCGTTATGAGACAATAAAAAGCTCCTGTAATATCGACCTCACCGATGATGAAACACTTAAATTGTATATTTGTCAGAATATAAACAGATTTTTAGATTAGGAGAAATTAATATGTCAAACAAGAAAGCGCTTATAGTTGTAGATATGCAGAACGATTATCTTTGGAATAGAAGAAAAAAGATGTTTTCCTATAACACACCCGAACTTGTAAACGCTGTCAATAGTCTTATTAGCGAGTTCAGTGAACGGGGTGATGATGTGATTTATGTTGGGCAAGTATTCCCCAATATTATCACAAATAAATGGTTTATAGGCTTTTCTATAAAAGGTACATCTGGTGCTGAAATTTATCCTGATGTGGATATCGTATCTGATAATTACTTTGAAAAAAATCTGCCTAATAGTTTTACTTCGCGAAGCTTCAAAAGCTTTGTGACTACAAAAGAATATTCGGAAATCACAGTATGCGGACTTGACCTTTGCGGTTGTGTGGGAGCAACTGCAAAGGGGGCCATTAAAATAGGAATGGCTGTAAAGCTTTCAGAAGCAGCTACGGGGTGTCGCTTCGGAAAAGAAAAAGCAAATAGAATGAAAAAAGATTTGATTTCATTGGGTGTCAAAATTATTAAATAGATATAAAAGTGAGCCGTTTTAAGCCTGTGACGGGTCATTCTTCGGCAAATCTCAAATACAGCTGCCACAAGCAAAAGCTCAGCCACTTTCCTCATTCCTTTCAAAAATCCATATCATCATAGCAGCTTCATACCCATATTGTGTTCAAAGCCTGCAAAGGTGGAGTTCATCAGCGTATATACGGAGTTTAACAGCGATGTTGTCAGGAAGCGGTCTATCCTGCTTATCTTGTCGGGGTAATTCACAAGGCTGTGCAGAACATACTGAACGTGTTCAAAGGTTATCTTTCTGTAAGCAGCTTTCGCCGTTTCCTCGGACACACGTTTCCCCTCGGATATTACAGTCCGTTCTCCGCATAGAACGTCCACAATCAAATCCTTAATTTCCTCAACCATTTTTACAACTGCATCGTCCTTGAAAGACATAAGGCAGTCATAGTCGATCTGCTTCTTTACCGCTTCCTCTACTGCGTTTCTGTCTATCCCGTCAATCAATCCGTCATTTTCAACTGCTCCGGGCGCCCGCTTAACGTTTCACAAAATTTTGTTGGCTTCAAACCGTTCGCTTTGCAGTATTCGGATATTGAAATGTATTGGCTGTTTTTTCGCATTGTGGTGTTTTCCTTTCAAACATTCAGGTATTTGCTTGTAAATTTTCTTATGATATGATATAATTATTTAAACTCAAAACGCTTTCAGGTGGTGCTATGAATCATTACTTCAATAATATAGATATACCGTTCAGTATAGGCGGCTGCAATTTTCACGCTGTTAATATAATTTCATCGTCCATTGATACAGACATTCCTCTTCACACCCACGGAGTGAACTGCTATGAGATACATTTTATTTCAAACGGCTGTGGCAGGCTCATTGCTGATGGCAATGAATATGATATAAGCACAAACACACTCTATGTCACAGGTCCGCTCTGTGACCATGCCCAGCTTACAGATAAAACCTCGCCTATGTATGAATGGTGCATTTACCTGCGTGCTGAACAGAATAACAGCGAAAGATCCGACATTTTAATTGACCAATTTCTTTCGCATAATTTTTGGATAGGTAAGGACGATCAGAATATTCTTCCGATATTTGAAAGACTTTTCTCGGAGCTGAAAAGCAAAAGTGCAGGCTATGCAAATATGGCAAAACTCATATTGTCAGAAATTGTTGTTTCAGTGGCAAGAAATTATTTTGACAGTCCTGCCGAAACCGCACTCTCATCTTCCGATATATACGAACGTTCAAGCCTTATCATTGAGGAATATTTTTTGTACGAATACAGCTCGGCAAATCTCGACGAACTTTCACATCGGCTCGGGTTAAGCACAAGACAAACACAGCGGCTTATTGAAAAAAATTACGGCAGCACATTCAGCGAGAAGAAAGAGCAGGCAAGAATGTCCGCTGCCCGTCTGCTCCTTTCCGACGACTCATTGAGCATTTCTGAAATATCCAAACGTCTCGGCTTCTCCTCACAGGAGTATTTCTCCTCGTCATTCAAAAAGTTTTACGGCATCTCACCATCTCACTTCAAAAATATAAAATTGTGACATTTATGATAGAAACAAGTCACTATATACTCTTGCCTTGTCAAAGGAAAACATATATAATAATGACAAAGCAAGGAGGTAATGCTTATGTACGATATGTCACCTTATCTTAAAAAGATAAATGAAGTCATTGAAAAAGGACCTTACAGCAATAACTGGCACTCTTTATCGGAATACGAAGTCCCCGAATGGTACAGAAAAGCCAAATTCGGCATATTCATTCATTGGGGTGTTTTCAGTGTCCCTGCTTTCGGAAATGAATGGTACTCACGCAATATGTATGTCAAGGACAGTCCCGAATACAAACATCACATTGATACCTATGGCAAGCATACCGATTTCGGCTACAAGGATTTTATCCCGATGTTCAAAGCAGAAAAATTTGATCCAAAGGAATGGTCAGAGCTTTTCAGAGCTTCGGGAGCAAAGTATGTTGTTCCCGTTGCAGAGCATCACGACGGATTTCAGATGTACAGGAGCGAAATCTCACACTGGAACGCTTACGAAATGGGGCCTCACCGTGACGTTCTCGGAGAACTGAAAAACAACTGCCGTACGCTTGGAATTGAATTTGGTGCATCTTCCCACCGTGCAGAGCATTGGTTTTTTATGGACGGTGGAAAAAACTTCGACAGCGATATAAAAGAACCGCTCCAAAGGGGGGACTTATACTGGCCATCAATGCCGTCGGCGGAATTACACGATATTTACAGCAAGCCAGAACCATCCGAGGAATATTTGCAGGACTGGCTTGTTCGCTGCTGTGAGCTCGTGGATAATTACCGTCCGAAAATAGTGTATTTTGACTGGTGGATACAGCACAGCTCATTCAAACAGTATCTGAAAAAATTTGCGGCATATTACTACAACCGTGCCACTGAATGGGGCAGTGATGCTGTCATTAACTATAAGCATGACAGCTTTTCGTTCGGCTCGGCAGTTCCCGATGTTGAGCGTGGTCAATTTGCTGAAAGGAAGCCTTTCTTCTGGCAAACAGATACTGCCGTTGCACTCAATTCATGGTGCTATACCGAAAACAATTCCTATCGTCCTGCCGAAGATATTATTTGCGATTTAGTGGATATTGTCAGCAAAAATGGCTGTCTGCTGCTGAATATCGGTCCTAAAGCAGACGGAACAATCCCCGATGAGGACAGGAATATTCTGCTTAACATCGGAAAATGGCTCAAAATCAATGGTGAAGCCATCTACGGCACAAAGCTCTGGAGAAAATCCGGTGAAGGGCCGACTGAAATACCGGAAGGACAGTTCACCGACGGAATAAAAAAGAATTTTACTCCGCAGGATATTCGCTTTACAACTGCAAACGGTTATCTTTATGCTATCGTACTGAGATCCTCCGAAAACGGAGATTATGTCATAAATTCTCTCGGAATACAGCCTGCATATCAGCGTGACAATTTCAGCGGAATCATCAAAAGCGTCACTGTTCTCGGTACAGATGAAAATCCGAATTGGGAAAGGCTGCCCGACGGACTTCATATTAAAACAAATTATAAAAACAGCGGATACCCAATCGTTTTCAAGATCGACATTGATTAAATCTTATTACTTATCTATCACAGCACTTTAACAGGTGCTGTGATTTTTTGCCTAAATCATCTTCATCTGCATATCATATTCAAACCCTGCAAACGTTGAGTTTGTTAGCGTGTAAACCGAGTTGAACAGAGAAACCGTCAGAAACCGGTCTATCCTACTTATCTTGTCGGGGTAATTCAGAAGGCTGTGCAGAACATACTGAACGTGTTCAAAGGTTATCTTTCTGTAAGCAGCTTTCGCCGTTTCCTCGGACACACGTTTCCCCTCGGATATTACAGTCCGTTCTCCGCATAGAACGTCCACAATCAAATCCTTAATTTCCTCAACCATTTTTACAACTGCATCGTCCTTGAAAGACATAAGGCAGTCATAGTCGATCTGCTTCTTTACCGCTTCCTCTACTGCGTTTCTGTCTATCCCGTCAATCAATCCAGCGTTTTCAACACTTGGGGCAGCTCCGGGAGAAAAATTTTGCAAGTCTGCGACCGATTGATTGATGGATTGAATATCAGTATAACTCATTTCAGTATTATTCTTATCAGTATTATTAGAGTCGGTTTTACCGACTTCTTGAAATCTGTTTTCCCGACTTCTTGATGTCGGAGCATTATTATCAAGTCTTTCCTGCGGTTCGGAATGATTATTCGATTTTTCAGTTGAAGATTCCACACCACCATTTATGATGAAATTCTTTACATACAGTATGGAAGGCAAGCCCAGACCTCGGCGCTTTTTCTTTACAAGCCCGATCCCGTTCTGTTCGTCAAGTTCCTTTAGGATATTGAGAGCCTTTTCGTGGCAAACTCCCATAATCTCCGCTATTTCATCAATAGGGAATATAATGTACACCCTGTTGTGAGCATCGATCCAGTTATTTTTCCTGCTAAGGCTCATACGTTCAAGGAGCAAACCATACAACAGCTTTGCCTCATTGGATAAGCCGCCAAAGTGTTCCTTATCAGTGAAAAGCACTTTCGGCACTCGGACAAAAGTAAATTGCTCGGCTTCAACGCCGTAATAATAGTCAAAATCAGTTTTTGGCATATAGATCACACCTTATCAAGAATAATCGGGCAACAAAAAAGGGCTTCCGTACACTTACATAACGTAAGCATACGGAAGCCCTGCTTCCTTGTGAAATAAACTACTCTTAATTGTAACAGCAATAAAAAGCCCTAAATAACGATTTAAGGCGACCTAACACCAAGGAAGAGAAGTGAAACAAACATTACTCTCTGTCCTCGATTTTAGTTCGCCTTAAAATTTGCTTGGCTCCCCCTGTTGGACTTGAACCAACGGCATCGTGATTAACAGTCACGCGCTC